>Ga0182024_10000802_pt1 | contig 82533 bp, 81 predicted proteins | sample P32metaG_FD_120480 | JGI IMG/M metagenome (GOLD analysis project Ga0182024, IMG submission 120480) | Permafrost microbial communities from Stordalen Mire, Sweden - P3-2 metaG (Illumina Assembly) | ecosystem: Environmental > Terrestrial > Soil > Wetlands > Permafrost | place: Sweden: Stordalen...
ATCGTCGTCATGATCGCGATCCCGACCTCGCTCTTCGTCACCCTGTTCGTAATGAAACTGGTCGGCTTCACGATCGATACCGTCTCGCTGTTGGCGATGACGCTGATCATCGGGATCCTGGTCGACGACTCCATCGTCGTGCTGGACAATGTCGAACGTCACTACGAGGACGGCGAAGCGCCGCGCACGGCATCGATCCTCGGACGCACCGAGATCGGCCCCGCGGCGATCGTGATCACGCTGGTCGACGTCGTCGTCTTTTTGCCGATCGCGTTTCTGCCCGGCCAGGTCGGGCGTTTCCTGGCCGAGTTCGGGCTGGTCGTCACGATCGCGACCCTGACCTCGCTGCTGGTCTCGTTCACCATTACACCGGCGCTGGCCGGCAACTGGTCGCTGCTTTCGAACTGGCGTGTGCCGCGCGTGATCGACGCGTTCACGCGCGGCTTCGAGCGGTTGCGGACGTTCTACAGCGACAACATCCTGGGCTGGGCGCTGCGCCACGGCGTGCTCGTCTTCGTGGGAGCGATCGTCCTGACGGCCGGAGCGATCGCCTTGATCCCGCTGGGGTTCATCGGCTTCGAGTTCATCCCCGCGGTCGACCGCGGACAGATCTTCTGCGCGGTTCAGTTTCCGACCGGGACCCCGCTGACGACGACCAACGCCGCCGTAACGAAGCTTTCGGCGCGCTTCCTCCAGCTGCCCGACGTCCAGACGATCACCTCCACCGCGGGGACGTCGCAGGCCGGGTTCGGCGGCAGCATCAACCTCGGCTCGAACGGTCAGATCCGGGTCGTGCTCGACCCGAACCGAACGCATTCGACCGACCAGATCGCGCAGATGATGAACCGGATCGGCCATCGGCTGGTCCCCGACGCGCGCATCTTCGCGGTCCCGGCGACGGGAACGCGCGGCGGCAACCAGCAGCCGATCGACGCGACGGTCAGCGCCACGCGCGGTGAACCCGACGCGTGGGCGCCGGAGGTGCTGACCGCACTTCAGGACACGCCGGGAACGTTGAACGTCAACAGTTCGGCGCTGCAGCTCTCACCCCAGTTCGACATCCAGTTCGACCGCGAGCGTGCTCGCGCGCTGGGCGTCCAGATCGGTCTGGGGGCGCAGGCCGTTCGCGCGGCGTTCGGCGGAACGTTGGCGACGCAGTTCGACACGACCAACGGCACGGGAACGAAGTACGTCCAGGTGCTCTACCCGATGGCGGATCAGACGCAGATATCGACGCTGGAACAACTGCCGGTCCGCACGCAGACCGGGAAGCTCGTGCGACTGGGCGATTTCGCTCGGCTACAGAACAGTCCCGAAGAGGCGCTGATCACGCGCATCAATCGCCAGACCGTGATTCACATCGGCGCGAACCTGCTGCCGGGAAATGCGCTGACCTCCGTCCAGCGCGCGTTCCTGCAGCGCGTGGCGGAGCTGCACTTGCCGAACACGATCGTCGTCGGAGCGGCCGCCGGCGGAAACCAGCAGAGCACGATCCAGACCGTCAACGGCTTGGGAACCTCGCTGATCCTCTCGCTGGGACTGGTGTACTTGCTGATGGTCGGGCTCTACAACGCCTATCGCATTCCGCTCGTGATCATGTTCGCGATCCCCGTCGCATCGGTCGGCGCGCTCGGTGCGCTTGCGCTCACGAACCAGACCCTGAACCTCTTCTCGCTGATCGGCACGGTCATGCTGGTGGGGCTGGTCAGCAAGAACGGGATCTTGCTGGTCGACTTCGCGATCCTCAAAGTCGAAGCCGGGCTCGACAAGGTCACCGCGATCAGACAGGCCGCGCGCCAGCGCTTTCGCCCGATCCTCATGACCACACTCGCAATGATCTCGGGGATGCTGCCGCTCGCGCTGGCGCTCGATCCCGGCTCGGCCGCCAAACGCTCGTTGGGAACGGTGGTCATCGGCGGCCTTACCAGTTCGCTGATCCTGACCCTCGTGCTCGTCCCTATCGTCTACGTCTGGCTCGCGCCGGGGCCGCCGGAGAAGATCTCGCTCGAACGTCTGGCTTCCGACGCGCACGAATCCGAACTCGCGGTGGAGAGCCGCTAGATGTCGCTGACGCAGCTTTTCGTGCAGCGGCCGACGCTGGTCACCGTCTTCCTCGCGCTGGTGCTGCTGGGCGGCACCATCGCGGCGACGACGCTCGTGCAGCAGCAATTTCCGAGCACCGACACGCCCTCGATCCAGGTTTTGGTCAGCTATCCCGGCGCCTCGACGACCGAGATGCGCGATGCGGTCGTGCGTCCGCTCGAGGATCAGATCGCCGGCTCGCCCCAGCTCGATTACCTCGAGACGTCGGTTCAGCCGGGCCAGGCGTCGATCGTTGCGGTCTTCCAGCTCAACTCCGACCAGAACAACGACCTGGTGCAGGTCCAAGGCCGCGTGCAGAATGCGCAGCACTCGATTCCCAACGACGTCCAAGCCCCGCAAATCTCGCTCTACAATCCCAGCGAGGCGGTCGTCGTCTCGCTGGTGCTGCGCTCGCGGGCGCTCGGCCCGGGTGACATCTCCTCGCTGACCATCAACAAAATCGTTCCGCAGCTCGAACAGATTCCGGGCGTCTCGTACGTCCAAGCGAACGGCACCGTCTCGCCGTCGATTCAGGTCAACGTCGATCCGCACAAGCTCTCCGCCTCGGGCTTAACACTGACCGATATCGTCAGCACGGTCACCAACAACAACATCCGCGCGCCGGGCGGCATCCTCTACTCACCCAATCGGGAAACGAACCTCGATGTGCGGGGCGACATTCAGGATGTGCCGACCGTCGCCAACCTGCTGATCGCCGCTTCGGCCGGTTCGAGCAGCGCGACCTCGACGACCAACCCGTTTACGACCCAGCCGCGGTACTTGCGCATCGGCGACGTCGCCTACGTGCGGGATGCCTACGAGACGCAGCGCGTCTTCGCGTACTCGGAGGGGATCCCGGGCGTGGAACTCGACGTGCAGAAGTCGGCCGGCACCAGCGAAGTCGACACCTCGCGGCGCGTGCTCGCGGCGCTGCCCGCGCTGCGGCGAACCTACCCCGACGTGACCTTCTCGGTCCTCAACGTCCAATCGACTTACACGGAGCAGCAGCTCCAGGGCGTTCTGCGCACGCTGCTCGAGGCGATCGTGTTCACCGGGATCGTCATGCTGTTCTTCCTGCGGTCGTGGCGCAACGCGGTCGTCGTGATGATCTCGATCCCGTCGTCGCTGCTGGTGACGCTGGCGGCGATGAAGCTCGCCCACTTCACGCTCGACACCGTGTCGCTCTTGGCGATGACCCTGATCATCGGGATTTTGGTCGACGACTCGATCGTCGTGCTGGAGAATGTCGAACGCCACTTCGAGCATGGCGAATCACCGAGCGTCGCGGCGGTCACCGGACGGAACGAGATCGGGATCGCGGCGATCGTCATCACGCTGGTCGACGTCGTCGTCTTCCTGCCGATCTCGTTTCTGCCGGGCGCGGTCGGACTGTTCTTGCGCGAATTCGGCTTGGTCGTCACGGTCGCGACGCTGACGTCGCTCTTCGTGTCGTTCACGGTGACGCCGGCGCTGGCCGGGCGCTGGTCGCTGCTCTCGCGCTGGCGGCCGTGGGGGATCATCGAGCGGTTCGGCGACAACTTCGAGCGCTTGCGCTCCTGGTACGTCGACCGGGCGTTGCACTGGGGATTGGACAATGGCCGAACGGTCATCGTCGTCTCGGTGCTGTCGCTGGTCCTCGCGTTGGCGCTGATTCCGCTCGGGATCGTCGGCTTCGAGTACATCCCGCCGGTCGACCGCGGTCAACTCTATCTGACGATCAGTTATCCGGCCGGAACGCCGCTCACGACGACGCGCGCCGGGATGCTGAAGGTCGAGCAGTACGTCGACCGAGTCCCCGATCTCCAGACCGAAGCCTCGATGGCCGGTGCCTACATGGGCCAATTGTCGGGCTACATCGCCAATGGCGCGGTCGCCCAGATCAGCGTGTTTCTCAAGGATAAACGCTCGCACTCGACCGCCTACTGGGTACAGCAGCTCCAAGCGCGCGCGCAGCGCATCGTGCCGGGCGCGAACGTCGTTGCGGTACCGGCGACCGACACTTCGGGCGGCAATACGCAGCCGATCGACGAGGTCGTGTCCAGCCTCGACGGCCATCCCGAAGTCTGGGCGGCGAAGGTCTCTACAGCGCTCCGGCAGACCCCCGGCGCGATCGACGTGACCAGTTCGGATCCCGGCGACGCACCGCAGGTCGAAGTCCAATTCAACCGGGACCGCGCGCGCGCGCTCGACGCGAGCGTCGGCACCGCGTCGACCGCGATCGAAGCCGCCTTCGGCGGTGATCTGGCGACCCAGTTCACCGGGCCGGACGGTCTCAAGAACGTGCTGGTCACCTACCCGCTTGCGGCGCAGACCTCGCTGACCGCGATCGAGGCGATCCCGGTGCGTGCTTCGGACGGCTCGATCATCCACGTCGGCGACATCGCCCACCTCGTGCAGGCGCCGGCACCGCCCATGATCATGCGGATCAATCGGCAGAACGTCGTCTACATCGGGGCCAACCTCGCGCAGGGCGCAACGCTGTCCAACGTCCAGCGCACGTTCGCGCACCGGTTGGCAGCGCTGCACCTGCCTGCGAGCGTCAGCGTGGGACCGTCGTCGGGCGGCAACGAGCAGCAGGTCAGCGACACGGTCTCGGGGATGGCGATCGCGCTGCTGCTCTCGGTGCTGCTGGTCTACCTGCTGATGGTCGCGCTCTACAACAGCTACCGCACGCCCTTCATCATCATGTTCGCGGTTCCGGTCGCGGTCGTCGGGGCGCTCGGCTCGCTCGCGCTGACCCACCAGACGCTGAACCTGTTCTCGCTAATCGGATCGGTGCTGCTGATCGGTCTGGTAACGAAGAACGGAATTCTGCTGGTCGACTTCGCCAACCGCCGCATGCGCGAGGGGCTCGATCGTGTTCTCGCGATGCGCGAAGCGGCGCGGGAACGGTTCCGCCCGATCATCATGACGACGATGGCGATCATCGCCGGCATGCTCCCGCTCGCGCTCGTGCTGGATCCGGGCGCTGCGGCGGCACGGTCGCTGGGGACGGTGGTGATCGGCGGCTTGGCCAGTTCGCTGCTGCTCACGCTCGTGCTGGTCCCGGTCGTCTACGTCGCGCTCGCGCGGCCGCGCGCGGAGCGCGTCGACGGCGGCGGACCGCCGCGCGAGCGAGAACACGAACCGACGCTCTTCGACGCCACCGCACGCTAGCGGCCGCGCGCGGCCATCCGGGAGGCGGTGCCGGAAAAAGCCTCGTAACCACGCCGTTGCGCACCTCCGGAGAGATGGCAGAGCGGTTGAATGCGGCGGTCTTGAAAACCGCTGGCCCTTCGCGGGGCTCGTGGGTTCGAATCCCACTCTCTCCTTTTGTGTATTTCGAGCGGCTTCGCGGGACTTACGGATGCCTCCAACCGTCAAGATGACTCACCGGCAGGTCAGCGACTTCGCAGTAGCCCTCGATGCATTGGGCACCCGTTGGCGCAAGACGCCGCCCGCACGCATCGAGTGGTACAGGCCACCTCGACGGAGCACGCTGCCGGCCCTCCGGTATTCCGTGAATCCGGCCAAGACGATGATCTTAAAAGTGATGATCTCGCCATTGAATCCGGAGAACCACCGTCCGATCTCCGTCGCTCTGTTCCAGATCGACGGCCGATTCATGTTCGATAAAAGTTTCAGCCTTGACGACACCGGGAAGGCCATGACCTGGTTACGGCGCTTGTTGACGGACAAGTCCGTGGTCGGAGTCGAGGAGAAGAACGGCAGATGGGCAGGGTCTGCGTGTCGATCATTCAATGCGCGCCTCAGCGCCCCGCAGTGGACCCCTTCGTTTACTCGTTCTTGGCTCGGAACACACGACACACCATAAGATAAGGTTAGCTCGCGATTCGGCCGCGCTCGAACATGAGGGTCGGTGCCTTGTTGAACGTCGTACGGTGTGTTTGGTCGTAGCCGGCTTTTTCGGCGACGCGGATCGAGGCGGCGTTATCGGGATTGATGAGGCAGACCGTGCGTTCAGTCCGAAGATGTTCGTCGGCCCAGGCGAGCGCGGCGCGCACACCTTCCGTCGCGTAGCCTTTTCCGTGGTGTGCGGAAGTGAGAACCCAGCCCATCTCCGGAAGGCCGCGAATTGACGGCGTGATGTCGCGCTTGAAATCGGCGAAGCCGATTTCGCCGACGAAAACACCGGTCGACCGCTCCTCGACGGCCCAGTAACCGAAGCCCGTCAGCGCCCAGAGGCCTGCGTAGCTCAGGATTCGCGACCAGGCTTGCTGTTCGGTCGACGGTGCGGGGAGGATGTGGCCGTACACGAGCGGGTCGGACCACATCGCCCACGACGCCGCGAAGTCGTCAGCGACGTGGGGACGCAAGAGCAGTCGATCGGTTTCGATCATCGTCCCGGGTTCAACCGGGGATCGTAGCCGTTCCTCGCTAAATAACGCGTTTTCTTTGCAGCTTCAGTGAGGAGGAGCGGCCGTGCTGTATAACGCGATCGCCGGGCAGAACCGCGCGCGGCTGGAAGCGCTCAGCGACGGCCTGTTCGCGTTCGCCATGACCCTGCTGGTGCTGGACTTACGCGTTCCCAGCGCGTTGGGCATCCGCACTGAGGGCGAGCTGCTGCACGCGCTTGCGCATTTGGGGCTGCGTTTTGTTCCGTATCTGCTCAGCTTCATGACGCTTGGGATCTTCTGGATCGGTCAGCAGACGCAGCTCAACGGACTCACACGGACAGACCGGAACCTGACCTGGCTGCACCTCGCGTTCTTGCTGCCGGTGACGCTCGTACCGTTCTCGACGTCGCTGCTGGCTGAATTTCTCGATTCTCGCGTGGCCCTGGGCATCTACTGGCTGAACATCTTACTGCTCGGTGCAACGCTGTATGCGGGGTGGCGCTACGCGCGTCACGCTGATCTGATCAAGCCCGATCTGGACGAAGTGACCCGCGACGCCTTCGATCGCCGGATCATCGTTGCGCAGTCCCTGTACGCCGCCGGGGCGATGCTCGCGCTGGTCAGCACCTATTGGGCGATCGCGGCGATCATCCTCATTCAGCTCAACTACGTCATCGCCCCGCGCGTGCGCTGGCTGTACCGTTTGTGAACCGCGACGCGGCGGTCGTGCCGGCGCGCAAATCCAGCTTGTCGCCGGGGCTTGGCGTTGATCCTCAACGCCGTCGGGGCCGGTTTCGCACGCCGGAACAGCTGGTCGGCGGCACCGGGCTGAGGTTGCGGCGCGAGCGCGGAACCTGCCGGGATGCATGACATGCGGGGATCCGCGCAGCCCTTCGTCACCGCCGATTTGGTCGATTTGCACGCCGACCGCGTGCAGGGCTGCGACGTCCAATTCCGCCAGTTTGGCGGCCGGCGCGCGTTCCACGGCCGCATTCGCACCGTGCGGACGTTCGAAGACAACGCGCTCGTGCGCCGGGTGCTTTCGACGGACGGCGAAGGCGCGGTGCTGGTCGTCGACGGCGGTGCCTCGCTGCGGGTTGCACTGGTCGGCGACATGATCGCCGCGCTCGGCGTCGCGCACGGTTGGGCGGGTCTCGTGATCTACGGAGCCGTGCGCGACAGCGCAGCGCTGGCTCAACTCGAGATCGGGGTCAAGGCGCTCGGCACGAATCCGCTCAAGAGCGCGAAAAATGCGACCGGCGACATCGACGTGCCGGTGACCTTCGGCGGCCTGACCTTCCAGCCCGGCGCGATGCTGTACAGCGATGACGACGGGATCCTCGTCAGCGCAACGGCGCTCGATCCGCCGCCAGGATGACCGACGGCCGCGCGGCGCTGCTCGGCGAACTTCGCGCCTACACGGCCGCCGACGCGTGGGAAGCGCAGATGCAGCAGCGCATGATCGCCTTCGTCGCTTCGCATCCCGAGGCGCTCGCGCGCAGCCTGGCGGCCGGCCATGTGACCGCTTCGGCCTGGATCGTCGATCCAGGACGCACGCGCGTGCTGCTGACCCATCATCGGAAGCTCGGCAAATGGCTGCAGCTCGGCGGCCATCTCGACGCCGACACCGACGTTCGCGCGGCGGCGCTGCGGGAAGCGCGGGAGGAATCGGGACTGCGCTCGCTGCGGTTCGCAACCGGTGCGATCTACGACCTTGACGTTCACGCAATACCCGCGCGGGGAACCGAACCCGCGCACGATCATCACGACATTCGCTTCGTGCTCGAAGCCGATCCGGGCGAACCGCTGATCGTCAGCGCTGAGTCGCGCCGCCTGGCCTGGGTCGCGCTCGACGAACTCGAACGCTACGGGGTCGACGAATCGGTGCTCCGTTTGGCGCGGAAAACGCGACTGCTTCGCGCGCCCTCGGGCGGCAACGGTACGGATCCCGCAGAGCGGGTAGGAGGGGACGCATGAGAGGGCGGTTCGAGTTTTCGTTTCACACCGTCGCCGCCGGCGATGCTGCGCGCGCCGAGGTCGATCCGACCCTCGCGCTGCTCGGCGCGCAAGGCTGGGAAGTGCGCGCGGCGACCGCGCTGCACGAGGGGACCGTCATGCTCGTGCTGCAACGGCCGCTCGACGAGGAACTCCCGTTAGCCGATGCAGAGACCCTCTCGTCGGCGCTTGCCGTCCCGCTTGCAGCACCGACCCGCGAAACGTTCGAACGCGAGTTGCCGCCGCCGGGCGATGTCGAGGGTATCGGCACGCTGTAGCGCAGCTCCGGCAGCGCGAGCGCGCGATCGAGCTGCGGATCCCGCCCCGGCTCGCCGGGGTGCGCATCCGCGGGTTCGGCCACGATGATATCGGGCGTGATTCCGGTACCCTCGATGTCGCGGCCGCTGGGCGTGCGATAGCGCGCGGTGGTCAATTTGATCGCGCCGCCGTCGGGAAGCGGAAACGTCTCTTGCACGACGCCTTTGCCGAAGGTTTTCGTTCCGATCAGCGTCCCCGCGTGGTCATCCTGGACCGCTCCGGCAACGATCTCCGCGGCCGAAGCCGTGTTGCCGTCGACCAGGACTGCGAGCGGCCCATCGATCAGCGGCGTCGACGTCTTCGCCGCGAAGACCGCCGGAGCACCGGTCCGCTCGGCGATCGTCACCACGGTTCCGCGCACGAAATGTGACGCCACCGCGATCGCATCGTCCCGATAGCCGCCGCCGTTCGCGCGCAGATCGAGCACGTAGGCGTGCGCCGCCTTGGTGCGCAGACCGTTCAGCACGGCGTCGAGTTCGCGCGCCGACTGCGCGCCGAACGACCGCAGCCGCACGTACGCGATGCCGCCGGGCAGCAGGCGTCCGGTGACGTCCGGAGGCACGATCGCGCGTCGCACCAACGCGACGGGTGCGCGCGCCGCGCCGTCGCGCACCGTCTCCAGCAGGACGGTCGTGCCGGCTGCGCCGCGCAGCGCCGCCCCAACTTCAACCGGCGTGCTGCCGGGCGGTTTGCCGTCGATGGAGACGATCGTGTCGCCCGGGGCCAAGCCGGCTGCCGCGGCCGGGCTGCCATCGAACACATCGACGATGCGCACCGCGCCACCCTGCGGATCGACGTCGAGCTCGGCGCCGATGCCGGCCAGCGGTTTGCCGTCGAGGAAAGCGACGAACTGCCGATACGCGACGGGCTCGAACAGCACGCTGTAGGGATCGTGCAGCACGGCCAGCTCGCCGGCAAGCGTCGCGTTGACCAAGTCGGTCGTCCGCACGCGGCTCGGGTATCGCGCGATCGCGAGCGCGACGTCGCGAGCGATTGCGTTCTCCGCGCCGAAGCGGTCGCTGTGCGGCGAGGCCGGTGGAATCGCGGGGTTGGCAACTCCTCGATGCCGCAAGTACCCGACAATGCCGCTGCGTGCGCCGCTCAAGAGCAGCGCCGGATCGACCGGCTTATAGTAGCGGGCCATGATGGTCGTGAAGCCGATCTCGAGCGCGATCACGTCCAGCGCCGAAAGCGACGCCGGAGGCGACGCCGCGGCCGTGCCCGGCAGCCGAAGAAAGGAAAGCAAGGCAGCAAAGGCCAGGAATGCGCGCACATCCTCCGCTTCGCGGTGGCGAGGATGAGGCCATGGCAAAGCAGCGTTGGAAAAAGATGAAACAAGCGACGCGCTCGAGATCGAAAACGGGACGCTTCACGGCGGTTGCGGAACCTTCCGGGCGTGCGCATTCTGCCCGCTCTGTGCGTGTTTGCCGTCGCGCTGCTGCTGTGCGCCGGCCTCACGAAGCGCCATGCCGTCTCGTGGAACGACGGTTCGCGGCTGGCGACGATCGACGCGCTGGTCTCGGACCGCACCTTCGCGATCGACGGCTCGCCGTTCGCGGCCGCGACGGGCGATAAGATTCGTGTGCGCGGGCGCACATTCTCGGACAAATCGCCGCTGCTGGCATTGATGGGTGCGGGCATCGCTTCGGCGCTGCAGCCCTTCGGCATCAGCCTGCGCCGGACGCCGGGGCCTGCGATCTACCTGATCACGCTGCTGACCGTCGGGGTATGGTATGCGCTCGGCTGCACCTACGCGTTCGCTTTTCAGCGCCGGCTGGGATTCGGTCGCCGCCGATCGGCAGCGGTCGCGGCGGCGACCGGACTTGCGACGCTCGCGCTTCCGTATGCGACCGTGCTCGCCAATCACGTCCCCGCCGGTGCAGCCGGTCTGGCCGGCTGCTATCACCTGATGTTCGAACGCGAGCGGCCGCGCGGATTGCTGCTGAGTGGATTGTTCTTGAGCCTCGCATACGCGTTCGATCCGGCCGCCGTCGTGTTTGTCGTTCTGGCCGGCGTGATGCTCGCGGGCGTTTCGGCCCCGCGCCTGGCGCTATTCTGCCTGGCACTGCTGCCGGTGGTGATCGCGCAAGTCGCTTACAATGTCGACGTCACCGGCAGCGCCCTGCCGCCGATCTTCAACCCGGCCGTCTGGAACGATCGCTCGCTGCCGGAATATCAGCCGCTCTCCACGCCGGTGGTCGGCCTGTATTCGGCCGGGCAATACCTCCGCTTCGTCTTTGACCTGCTGCTTGGAAACAAAGGCTTGTTCGTCTTCACGCCGCTCGCCGCAGTGTGCGCGTATGGGGTGGCCGTCATGTGGGGGAAGGGCGCGGCATGGCGGCGTCTCGCGCTGGCGATTGCCGGCACGAGCCTCACCTTGTTTCTCCTGATCGTTTTCTTTCAGAACGACGAAGGTTCACGGAACTTCGGCGAGCGCCGGTATGTCGACGTCTTCTTCGTCGCGTGCACGTCACTCGGCGTTGCTTTCCAGGCGGTGCGCGGTGCTCTGGCTGCGACGGCGGTCCGGCTCGCAGTCGGCGCGTCGCTGCTCATCGCCGGGCTGGGTGCGATCGCTCCGTTCGGCGGCGCGGCCGGTCAGGGCGGGTTCGCATATGCGGCCGCAGACTTCGCGGCCATCGCAGTGCGGAATCGTCCGCAAGCGGTCGAGGATGTCCTCGGGATCAGCCTCGCGCTCGGACTGGTACTGTGGCTCATGCGGGGCGCGGTGATCGGGCGGGTCGTGCCGCAACGACGGCCGACGAGCCCATAAGTGCCAGCAGACCTGCCCAGGTCGCGATCTTCACGGCGAAGTGCACGGGATCGCGCGTGCTCTCGGCGTGCGTCGCCTCGGCGCCGGAGATGGTGGCCAGTTCGGACGCAGGCCGCCGCGCCAGAGTCAGCGCCGGCGGCGGACCGGTGGGATGATTTTCGATCGGAATGAGGACCAGCCAGCAACACGCTGCCGCGGCGAGCGTGCGCACCATCGACCCGCGGGTCAGGTACCAAGTCAGCACGCCGACGATCAGCAGCGCGGCCGGCAGCAGTTGCTTGAGAATTGCGGGATACGGCCACGGAATTGCCAGCAGGACGAGTGCGAACGCCGCCGCCGTCCGCACGCGCGGCGAATCCGCATCCCGCACCGCCAACAGCGCGGCCGGGATCGCGAGCGCGACTTGCGCGAGATGAACGTACGTGCCGCCGACGATCGCGGCCGCAGCGGGAAGATACACGACGTAGGCGACGTCGCGGTTGCGGTCGAGACGCGCGAGAACGGTCGCCAGGAACAGCATCGCGACGGTCGATGCGGCGCCCACCGCGAGCGCGCTGCGCACCGGCAGACCCGCGTACGACAAGACGTAGGCGAGGCTGAATTGTTCCTTTGACGTGACCTCGCTGAGCGCTTGGAGCGGGAGGTCTTGCAGCACATAGGTGACCTGGGCCGCGAACCCTGTCACGGCGACCGCGAGCGCCGCGAGGCCGGCGATGCCGGCTGCCATGGACAGGCGCGCGCCGGGAACGGCAATCGCCAGTGCGACGCACACGAACAGACCGACGTGTGGTTCGATGCAGGTCAGCGCGCCGAGCGCGCCGGCTAAGCGTTCGCGTCGCGCCTGCAGCGCGGCCGCCGTCGCGGCGAGGGCGAGCAATTCGAACGGGACGATTTGGCCGAGTACGAGCGACGGAAGGCCGGCGGACAGCACCAATGCGGCGCTCGTGTAGGCCAGCGGCGTCCCGGTGGTGCGCGCAATCAGGACGGCGCAGCCGGCCAGTGCGGCGCAGAGCGCCAGAACGTACGTTGCCGCGGCGACGCCGAACGGGAGACGGGCGAGCGCAGCGAGCGGCGCGATATCGTATCCGGGCAGTACCCAGGCCAACACCAAGTTCGGCGTCCGCGCCAACAGCGGGATCGGGTGGGCGTGTTCGCAGCTGCGAATCGGCTCGACGCGATATGGATCGGCGTGTGCGTCCACGGCAGCGCCGGCACAGTAACTGACGCGAAAATCCAGCAGTTGGTCGGCGGGCCGCACCAGTTCGGTGCGGCTCAGATCGATCAGCGCGATCGACGCCGTCGCGACCAGCAGCACGACCATCAGCGCGCGTGTGCGCGTCATGAGCCGGCGGCGGCCCGCGTGAGGCGATCGCGCACTGCTGCGGATGCTTCGCCCGGCGGCGGCAGCGTCGCGAGAATCGTATCATAACCGTCCGCGTCCAGCGCGCGAATCGTCGCGTACAAGGTGCGCGCGGCCGTCGCGGAATCGCTCGGAAGTACGAGCAGTCCGACGCGTTCGCCGCGCTGGGCGCGCTGTTGGGTTTCCGATTCGCGGTCGCTTCCGTCGACCAGCACGACGCGCGCTCGCGGCGCATAGTGCGCGGCGAGCGTTCCCGGCACGCGCACCGGCCCGCCAGTCCGCTCGACGACCGCACGATCCAGCGCCGCGCTCAGCTGTGAGGGCGTGATCGCGCCGGCGCGCAGCACGGCCGGGACGGCGGAGGTGAGATCGACGATCGTCGACTCCACGCCGATGCGGGCCGGGCCACCGTCGACGATCAGCTCGACCGCGTCGCCGAGATCGTCGCGCACGTGCTGCGCCGTCGTCGGTGATACGCGGCCGAAGCGATTCGCCGACGGGGCGGCCAACGCGCCGCCGAAGCGTGCCAGAATCGCGAGCGCGAGCGGATGGTCGGGGACGCGCACGGCGACCGTGTCCTGACCGCCGGTGACCGTGCGCGGCGTGCGGGCGCCGCGCGCGACGATCGCGGTCAACGGCCCCGGCCAGAAACGCCGTGCGAGCGCCGCCAGCGCCGGCGGGATTGCGGCGACGTAACCCGTGAGGGCCGCCAGGTCATGCGCGTGGACGATCAGCGGATGCTCGGCCGGACGCCCTTTGATCGCGTACACCCGCGCGATGGCTTCGGGATTTGCCAGGTCGGCCGCGAGCCCGTAGACGGTCTCGGTCGGGATCGCGACGACGCCGCCGCGTCGCAGTATCGCGACCGCGCGCGCGACGGTGTCATCCGTCATCGTTAGCGGACCGAGCCGCCCGGCTCGATCGATCCGAACCCGGCGAACGGTTGCAGCACGGCGGGGATGTCGATTCCACCGTCGGCGCGCTGATAGTTCTCCACGACCGCAAGCAGGGTGCGCCCAAGCGGCAGTCCCGAACCGTTGAGCGTGTGCACGAATTCCGGCTTTACCTTTGCGTCCTGCCGGAAGCGAATGGCGCTGCGCCGGGCTTGAAAGTCGGTGCAGTTCGAGCACGACGAGATCTCGCGGTAGCGCGCAAAACTCGGGACCCAGACTTCGAGGTCGTACGTCTTCGCGCTATTGAAACCGGTGTCGCCGGCGGCCAGCAGCATGGTGCGGTGGGCGAGCCCCAACTCTTGCAGCAGTGCCGAAGCGTGCGACGTCAGCGTTTCGAGATCGTCGAACGAGCGATCCGGTGTGGTCAGCCATACCAGTTCGACTTTTTCGAACTGGTGCTGGCGAAAAAGGCCGCGCGTATCCTTCCCGGCCGCGCCGGCTTCCTTACGAAAGCACGGCGTGTAGGCCGTGTACTGCAGCGGCAGCTGGTCGCCGGCCAAAATCTCGTCGCGGTGCAGGCCGGTGAGCGGCACCTCCGCGGTCGGGATCAGATACAGCTTCTCGTCGCCGTCGCCGTCGAAGGCGTACATCTGGTCGGAAAACTTCGAGAGCTGGCCGGTCGACCACATCGTCGGGCCGGAAACGAGCAGCGGCGGATTGATCTCGGTATATCCGTTGCGCGCGGCGCGATCGAGGAAGAACTGCGCGAGCGCGCGCGAGAGCCGAGCGCCTGCGCCGCGCAGGATCGAGAATCGCGCGCCGGACAGCTTGGCTGCACGTTCGAAATCGAAGATGCCGAGCGCCTCGCCGAGTTCCCAATGCGGTTTGGGCTCGAACGCGAACTGCGGCGGGGCACCCCAGCGGCGAACCTCGCGGTTGGCCGTCTCATCGGATCCGTCCGGAACGCTCGCATCGACCAGGTTCGGCACCTCGGCGAGCGCCGCGAAGATCGCCTCCTCGAGACGGGGGATATCCGCGCCGGCGCTGCCGATGGAAGCGTCGAGCTGGGCGATGCGCGGCCGCAGTTCGGCGGCTTTGGCTTGCTTGTCGGCGGCTTTGGCGATATCGCCGCTCAAGCCGTTCTTCTGCGCTTTGAGTTGCTCGACGACGGTCAACATGCCGCGACGCTCTTGATCGAGCGCGAGAACGCGGTCGACGAACTCGGTCGAAATGCCCCGCCGCAGCGACGCCGCACGGACGTGCTCGGGGTCGCGGCGCAGAACTTCCAGATTCAACACGTTCGCGCGCCGTTACCCGGCCGCCGGACGGTGTCCTACCAGCCGCGAGAGCTCGCGGGCCCTCACGTCGAACGGGACGCAATGCGTTCGATGCAGCCCGGTGCTGCCTTCAACCCGGACTTGCTCCTCGCGCCGGAGGCAGCGATCGCGGCCTACCTGGCGGCGGTTCGGCCGTCGACGCTCGGCCAGGAAGACGTGCCGCTTGCTGCCGCGTTCGGCCGCATCCTGGCGCGCAACGCCGTTGCCGACGGGCCGTATCCGGCCGCCGATCGCTCGACGATGGACGGCTTTGCGGTGCGGGCCGCGGATGGTACGCTGCCGCGCCGGATAACCGCCACGATTCGCATGGGCGCCGCGCCGCCCGGACCCGTGGCGGCCGGCGAAGCAATGCGCATCCCAACCGGCGGCGTGCTCCCGCCCGGTGCCGACACGGTACTTCCGATCGAAGAGGCTGACGAACGAGACGGCATCCTGTATGCGCGCGCCGAGCCCGCGCCGCGCGACTACATCACTCCCCGCGGCGATGACATGGCGCCGGGTGACTGCGTGCTGCGCACCGGCCGGCGCATCGGTGCGGCCGAGCTCTCGGTCTTGGCAACCCTCGGTCAGGCGGTCGTCAGTGTCTTCCGGCGCCCCCGCGTGGCGGTCATCCCAACCGGCGACGAACTGGTCGATGTCGAGCGCACTCCCGCTGCCGGTCAGGTGCGCGATTCGAATCGCTGGGCGATCGCCGGCGGTTTGGCGGCGCTCGGATGTGCGATCGTGCAGTTGTCGCGCGCCGAAGATGAAACCGCCGCGATCGCCGAGCGCATCGCCGAAGGGCTCGCCGCTGCCGACGCCGTCGTGCTGACGGGGGGCTCCTCGGTGGGAGCGCGGGATCAGGTCCCCGCCGCGATCGATCGGCTCGGTCCCCCCGGTGTCATCGTCCACGGACTGAAAGTGAAACCGGGGAAGCCGACCGTGCTGGCAGCGGTCGACGGACGCCCGGTGATCGGGCTGCCCGGAAATCCCGCCAGCGCACTGACGATCTTCAGCGCGATTGCGGCTCCGCTGCTGCGCGCGCTGACCGGCGAGACGGCGGCGCGTCCGGCGACGGTCGCGACGTTCGCCGCCCAGCCGTTTGCGGGACGCGCGGGTTGGACGTGGTACGTGCCGGCCGAATTCGTCGCGGGCGGCGTCCGCCCGCTCGCGCTGCGGTCGGCGCATACCAGTTTGCTGGCGCGGGCAGACGGTTACGTGGTCGTCGGTCCCGAAACGAGCCGGATCGAAGCCGGCGCGCCGGTGGTGCTCGTACGTTACGGAGGAATGGTGTGAACCGCTGGCTCGTGGTCGTCGCCGCATCGATCGCTTTGACGGGTTGCGTCAATATATCGCAGAAAATCCCCGAGCCGTTCGGCACGCGCCCGGCGACGGATGTGCTGCACGACGGCCTGATTCTGGCCACCGTGAAGGCCAAACTGACCCAAGAGGATCCGGATTCCGCCACCACGCTCGGCGTGTCGGTTCGCGACGGAGTGGTTCAACTGAAGGGCACCGTGCGCGACGCCGCCCATCGTTCGCACGACGTCGCGTCCGCGCGCGCCGTCAGCGGCGTGCGCGTCGTCGTCGACGAGCTGCGGGTCGATCCGCACGGTCCGCGGCCGGGGCTCGAGCTGAGCGAGGCTGCACTGGAGGCGCGGATCATCACGGCGTGCACGGCCCAGGTCGGTTTTCAGCCGCATGTCGGCGTGCACGTCGATCACGGCGTGGTGACATTGAGCGGGACGGTGGAGAACGCCAAAATCCGGCAAACGATCGCGACGACGGCGCGCGGGACGACCGGGGTTCGCAAGGTCGTCGACCACATTCGCATCGGCAAACCGTGACGCCGCCGCGCCTGCCGCGGCCGACCGATCTCGTGTCGGCGGCGCCCGCAATGACCCCGTTCGTCGCGCCGGAGGAATTGGCGCGGCGGGTCGGGCGCAGCGAACTGCTGCGGCTGGGTGCGAACGAGAGCGCCTTCGGCCCCTCGCCGCGGGCGATCGCCGCGATGCGCGATGCCGTCACCCTGACGTCGTGGTACGGCGACCCGGAGTCGCTCGAGCTGCGCGCGGCGCTGGCGCGGCGTCACCGCTGCACGGCAGACGAAATCGTCGTTGCCAGCGGGATCGACGATTTGATGGGGCTGATCGTGCGCGCATACTGCGCGCCGGGCGAGGCGTGCGTCGCCACCCGCGGGACCTATCCGACGCTGTTCTATCACCTGCATGCGTACGGCGCGCGGGCCGAATTTGCCGAACCCGATGCCGAGGGTGCACTCGATCCGCAGGCGATCGTCGATGCGGTCGGCCGCTCGGGCGCGAAACTCGTCTACATCGCCAACCCCGACAATCCGTCGGGAACCTTTGCCGACCGGGCGACCCTTGCCCAACTGCGCGAATCGCTGCCGGACGACGTGCTGCTGTTTCTGGACGAGGCGTACGCGGACTTCGTTCCGGTCGACGATCTGCCGCCCGACGTGATCGATCCCCGCACGATCCGAACCCGCACCTTCTCGAAGGCGTTCGGCATGGCCGGGGCCCGCATCGGCTATGCTCTCGCAGCGGCCGAGGTGATCGCGATCTTTCAAAAACTGCGCCTGCACTTCGGCGTCAACCGCACCGGCCAGATCGGTGCGCTGGCGGCGCTCGATGACGACGCGTTCCTGCGCGGCGTCGTCTCGGAAGTCGAACGCGGACGCGACGACTATTACGCGCTGGCCGCACGGCTCGGCTTGCCGACGGTGCGGTCGTTCACCAATTTCGTCTGCGTCGGAATCGGCACGCGTGTCCAGGCCGAGGCAATGGTCGGTGCGCTGCTCGAAGCGGGCGTCTTCGTGCGCAAACCCTGGGCACCGCCCCTCGACCGCTACGTTCGCGTGACGGTCGGAACGGTTGCCGAACGGGCCCTCTTGGCCGAGCGTTTCGTTGAGGCGCTCGATCGCGTGCGGGAGAAGGCCGCCTGGTGAGATACGCCGTCGTCTCGGACGTCCACGCAAATATCGAGGCGCTCGAAGCTGCCTCCGCGCTCATCCGCGACGACGACGAAGTGCTCTGCCTGGGCGACATGGTGGGGTACGGCCCCAACCCCAACGAGTGCGTGGACTGGCTGCGCGCGCGCGTTACCGCGGCGGTCCTCGGCAACCACGACGTCGCGGCGATCGACAATTACGGCCTGGCCTACTTCAACCCGGCCGCGCGCGACGCGTTGAGGTGGACGCAGGGCGTCCTCAGTGCGGAGAATCGGACCTGGCTCGACAGCCTGGGCTACGAATTTCGTCGCCCGGACTTCCTGCTGGTGCACGGTGCGCCGGTGAACTACTTCGAATACATCCTCGACAAAGCGGGCGCCGCGCGCGCGTTCGCGGCGACCGACGCGCGTCTGATCTTTATCGGCCACACCCACATCGCCGAGATCTACGCACGCGACCCCGACGGCGCGATCGAGCACGTGCACTTGCAGCACGGCGGTGAGGTTCCGCTGGTGGACGGCGTCCGCTATCTGATCAACGTCGGCAGCGTCGGCCAGCCCCGCGACCTCAATCCGCAAGCCTCGTTCGGTTTTTACGATCCGGGCGCACAGACGGTGCGCATCGAGCGCGTCGACTACGCGATCGCGCGCGTTCAGGAAAAGATCGCTGAGGTGCAGCTGCCCGACGCGCTGGGGCGCCGCCTGCTCGTCGGCCGGTAAGCGCGCTCGGGGCGCGCCCGCAAGCGAGTCGGGCAGGCGGAAGTCGTCGCGAGGGGCCGGAACATCCGGGACGCTGTGCGCTCAGTGGCCGTCCTCTTGCTCGTAACCGTTCCGCTGCTCGCCGCATCGCCGGCTCCCAAAGCCAGTGCCGCGCCGCGCAATGACTACCTCAACCCAGCCTTCACGGCCCCGCTCGGCACCGGACTGCGGGAATTCTACACGCGTGACTTTGCCGGCGCGAGCAAGGATTTTCAGGCCGCGCTGGCCGTCGTGCCCGACAACACGCTCGCGATTTCGATGCTCAATGCTACGGCCACGCAAACACCGGGCGATCTCGATGCGCTGGTCGAGAGCGAAGAAGACGCGTTGGTCAAACAGCCCAAGAGCGCCCAGGCCCACGTCCGCGTCGCGTTTTCGTACATGTTCGCCTCGCTGACCGGACGCGACCGGATGCTGGACGCACGCGAGGAACTCAACGCGGCGGTGCAGCTCGACCCCGCCTCGCAAGCGGCGCACACCGGGCTCGGTATCATGCGGGAGGGCGAACGCAGCACGAACCGCGCCAAGACGGAGTTCCTGGCCGCGCTCCAGAGCGATCCGCAAAACGTTCTCGCGCGCGAATATCTCTCCCTGATCTACCAAGACGATCTGAAAGATCCGCAGCGCGCGCTGACGACCGTGATCGACGTGCCGAACCTCGTCCCCGATTATGCCGACATCTATTTTCACATTGCTTCGCTGCTCCACGACCTCCGCCAGTACGATGCCGCCATCGGATACGCGACGCGCGGTCTCGAGGCCGATGTCGGTCACGTCGGTGAGTCGGGGCAGCATGGATACACGTTGCTGGCACGGATCTACCTCGACGACAAGAAGCCCGATGATGCGCGGCGCGTCCTGCGCGCTTCGATCGCCGCGGGCAGCGACGTCGGCTATGCGACCACGCTGCTGAAGAGGATCGACGACGGCGCATACGGTGAGAGCGTGCCGTCGCCCGCGCCGTCCGGAACGCCGAGTCCGAAACGTAAGAAGAAGTGAGCGACCCCGTCTGGGTCGATGACGGGCGCTGCTTCGCCTGCGGCCCGTTCAGCGCCGATGGCCTGCATCTGCGCTTCGCGCCGACCGACCCGCAGAGCGTCCGGGCCGAGATCACGCTGCCGCCGCGTTTCCAAGGCTGGCGCGGGACCGCTCACGGCGGCATCGTGATGACCCTGCTCGACGAAGCGATGGCGCACGCCTGCGGGAACATCGGCGAGCGCGGCGTCACCGCGTCGATGGAATTGCGCTTTCGCTCTCCGGTGCCGCTGGGCATACCGCTCGTCATCACCGGATCGGTGAAATGGAAGCGGCGCCACGTCATGGGCGTCGAAGCCGCCGTCAGCCTTGCCGACGGAACCGTCCTCGCGACGGGTGACGGGTCGTTCGTCACGCGCGGACCGCTCGGTAAGGAGCGCTACGGCATACCGGATTCGGACGCAGTCTGATGGCGAAGATGAAAGCGGCGCGCACGGCCGCCAAGGCGGAGCGGGCCGCGAAAGCGCCGGAACCCTCGCTCGACAACCGCCGCGCCCGCCACGAGTACGAGAAGCTCGAATCGCTCGAGACGGGCCTTGCGCTGACCGGCACCGAGATCAAATCGATCCGGCGCGGGAACGTCTCGATCAACGAAGCCTTCGCGCGGCTGCGCGACAACGAACTCTGGCTGGTCAACCTCACGATCCCCCAATATAAGGAAGGCTCGTTTTTCAACCACGAGCCCAATCGGCCGCGGAAACTGCTCCTGCACCGGGAGCAGATCGAACGGCTGGCCGGACGCGCCGCCGAAAAAGGGCTGACGCTGGTTCCGTGGCGGCTGTACTTCAAGCGCGGCCGCGTCAAGATCGAGTTGGCGCTGGTGCGCGGCAAGAAGTTGTGGGACCGGCGGCGCGACCTTCAAGCGCGCGACGTCGCACGCGAAATCGCCCGTTCGGTCTCACGCTGACCCCGTCGCGATGACGGGAGGCCCCCGCGAGTTCACCCGCAACGCAGGGGCTGTGGTTCAGCAACGCGTCCGGCTCGATCGACCTGCAGTAGGCGCCTGATGCGCGGGGCGCGACCGGAGCGTGCGCTCGACGTGGTGGTCCGTGCCGCGCTGCGTCCGGACCGCGGCGCGCGCGTGCTCGTGGCGTGTTCGGGTGGCCCGGACTCCGTCGCTCTGGCCGCGCTGCTCGAACGGCTCTCGCGCACGACCCGAACCGAGCTCGTCCTCGGTCACGTGAACCACGGTCGCCGCGCCGGCGCGGAGCAGGATGAGTGCGTCGTGCTGGCCGTCGCGGCGCGCTTGGGGCGTCCGGTTGCGATCGCGTACCCCGCGATCGCACGCGACGACGAGCAAACGCTGCGCTCGGCGCGCTACGCGGCCTTGGAGGATCTCGCTCGTGCCGCCGGCTGCGGCGCCGTCGTGACGGCACACACCGCCGAGGATCAAACCGAGACCGTTCTGCTGGCGCTCTTCCGCGGGACGGGCCTGACGGGTTTGGGCGGGATGCGGATGCGGCGACCCCTCGCAGCGGGTATCGAGCTCGTGCGTCCGCTGCTGCGCGTGACGCACGATGAACTCGCAACGGAATTACGGCGCAGCGGCTTGCCGTATGCGCGCGATCCGACCAATGCCGATCGCCGCTACCGTCGCAACGCGCTGCGCACGACTCTTGAACACCTGCGCGAAGATTTTCCGCATCTCGATCGCGCGGTTGCACGCTGCGCCGCAATCGCGGCCGATGAAGCTGACGGCGTACCGGCGGCGGCCGAGCGGCGCACGATTCGCCATCGGCTGCGCGCCGGCGGCCGCGCGCAAGAGGTCGGATTTCGGCAGGTCGAGGAACTGCGGCGGAGCGGAGCGGGCGACGAAACCGCACCTTGAGGTTTCGGCGCCCTAGCGCCGCCGGCGGCGCGGGGGTTCTTTCTCGGGTGTTGGGGGATCATGCGGCCGTGTCCGGTGAAGGCGGCGCCATGCAGCAAACGCTCCCGCCCGGGATCGAGCGGATCCTCATCACCGCCGAAGAGTTGGATGAGGCGATCCGGGGCATGGCGGCCGAGATCGCGCTCGACTACGCCGACCGCTCGCTCGTCCTCGTCGGCGTCCTCAAGGGGGCCGTGTTCGTGACCGCCGACCTGGCGCGGGCGGTCGCGGAGACGCCGGGTGCGCCGACCGACGTGCAACTTGATTTCATCGCCGTCTCATCGTATGGAAATGCGCACCGCTCGAGCGGTGAAGTGCGGCTGATTCAGGATACGACCCATGCCATCGAAGGCCGCCACGTCGTGATCGTCGAGGACATCATCGACAATGGTCACACCCTCCACTACCTGCGCGCGATGCTGGGAAACCGGCGCCCGGCCTCGCTGCGGGCCGCGGTCCTGCTCGACAAACCCTACCGTCGGGCGATCGATGTGACCGTCGATTACGTTGGCTTGACATGTCCGGACGAATTCGTCGTAGGGTACGGGCTCGACTATCAGGAACGCTACCGGACTCTCCCGTACCTGGCAAAACTGCGGCCCGAGGTTCTCTCCGCGTGAGCCTGGCCACCACTTCGTCTCCGGACGTGTTCAACCGAGAGACGTTCTACCGAGAAACGTTCTTTAGGGAAGAACGGTAAAAGGGTCTCGCAACGCATGGGCAAGCACCTCAAAAGTATCCTCGTCCTCCTCGGCATCGTCGTGCTGGCGATGTTCATCCTGGAGCGGCTGGTCTGGACCAACCCCCCCAGCACGGCGCTGTCGTATTCGCAGTTCTATTCCGACGTACAGGCGCACAAGGTCCAGAAGGTCGTCCTCACCGGTAAGGACATCACCGGCGAACTCAAGGACTCGACCAAGTTCACCACCACCGCACCGGACGACCGCGACCTGTTTCCGACCCTGCGCGCGAACCGCGTCGACATCAGCGTCGTCAACAGCTCGACGCCGCCGGTGCTCGGCTACGTCGTCAACACGCTGCCGTTCATCCTGATGGCGCTGCTGCTGGTCTTCATTCTGCGACAGGCGCAGAGCGGCGGCAGCCAGGCGCTCTCGTTCGGCCGCTCGCGCGCCAAGCTGCTGAGCGAGAACCGTCCGAAGGTCACCTTTGCCGACGTTGCCGGGGTCGAAGAAGCGAAGGAAGAGCTCGGCGAAGTCGTCGAGTTCCTCAAGTACCCCAAGAAGTTTCAAGCGCTGGGCGCGCGCATCCCCAAGGGCGTGCTGCTGCTCGGACCCCCCGGCTCCGGCAAGACGCTGCTGGCACGGGCGATCGCCGGCGAAGCGGGCGTGCCGTTCTTCTCGATCTCCGGTTCCGACTTCGTCGAGATGTTCGTCGGCGTCGGCGCATCGCGTGTGCGCGACCTCTTCGAGCAAGCGAAGAAGTCGGCTCCCTGCATCATTTTCATCGACGAGATCGACGCGGTCGGACGCCAGCGCGGCGCCGGCCTCGGCGGCGGCCACGACGAACGCGAGCAGACCCTCAACCAGCTGCTCGTCGAGATGGACGGCTTCGATCAGAACACGGGCGTGATCCTGATCGCGGCGACCAACCGGCCCGACGTGCTCGATCCTGCTCTGCTGCGGCCGGGCCGTTTCGATCGTCAAATCGTGGTCGACCGGGCCGACGTGCGCGGTCGTCAAGCGATCCTGATGGTGCACTCGAAAAACAAACCGCTCGCGAAGGAAGTGTCACTCGAGACGCTGGCCCGGCGCACGCCGGGTTTCTCGGGCGCCGACCTCGAGAATCTGCTCAACGAGGCCGCCTTGCTCGCGGCGCGGCGCAACAAGTCGATCATCGAGATGAACGACTGCGACGAGGCGATCGATCGCGTGATGGTGGGTCCGGAACGCAAGTCGGTCGTGATGTCGCAGCGTGAGAAAGAGAACACCGCCTACCACGAATCCGGTCACGCGATCGTCGGCGGCCTCACGCCGAACTCCGATCCGGTCCACAAAGTCACCATCATCCCGCGCGGTATGGCGCTCGGGATCACCTGGTCGCTCCCCGACGACGACCGCCACTCGCAGACCAAGAACGAACTGCTCGCCATGATCAAGCGCCTCGTCGCCGGCCGGATCGCCGAAGAGATCAAGTTCGGCGACGTGACGACCGGCGCGTCGAACGACTTTGAAAAGGCGACCGAACTGGCGCGCCGCATGGTGACGCAGTACGGGATGTCCGACTCGCTCGGTCCGATTCAATACGGCCGCGGGAATCATCAGGTCTTCCTGGGCCGCGATTTCGGCGAGGAGCGCAACTACTCCGAGGAAATTGCCGGCAAGATCGACGCCGAGGTCCGCAAGATCATCGACACTTGCTATACCGACGCGCGGGCGATCCTCGAAGCGAATTGGGACAAGGTCGAGCGCATGGCCAACTCGCTGCTCGAGCACGAAACGGTCGTGTCGGAAGAAGTGATGGCGATCCTGCGCGGCAAGCCGTGGCCGGTCGAAAAAGCCGCCGAGCTCGAGCCGACGACGACGACCCCGCTCGCGGCACCCGAGCCGGAAGCGCGGCCCGAACGCCCCAAGCGCCTTCCGCCAACGATTTCGCCGGAGCCGGCGTGACACCAAAGGCCGCGCTCGTCGCGGCCTTTCTCTTCGGCTTCGCGGCAGCGCCGGCGGCGGCGCAGATTCCGCCCGGCCCGACGCTCCAGACCGCAAGCAACGGCATGCAGTACCACGTCGCCGCCGACCCGGCCCAACCGAGCGCGGCGATCTCCCTTTGGTATCGCGCGCCGGGTGCGGGCTTCGAAACGCCTGCGCTGCCGGGTCTCTCGCGCGTGGCGGCACTGACGGTCGCGGCGTCTACGCCGATAACCGGAACATCGTTGACCCGCTTGGTTCAGAGCGTCGGCGGCCGTATCGACGTCTCCGCCTACGCCGACAGCGTTGCGGTGACGATCGTGGTTGCGCCGGAGCACGTCGATCGTGTCGTGCGCGCACTGACTGCAGACTATTTCGCGCCGGTCGTCGATGCGGCGGGTTTCGCCCTCGCGCGGCGTGACGTGGCCGAGGACACCGTCTATCGCTCCTATGATGCGCCGGATGCCTTGGAACACGCGCTCGAGGGCGCATTGTTCAGCAGCGGGCCGTTTCACGACGGCACGCTGCCCGACGCGAAAACGATGGCCGCGTTGGATGTGACTCGCGTTCAGGCCTACGCCGATCGCGCCTTCCGGCCGTCGAACGCGGTCTTGATTCTGACCGGCAACGTCAGCCCATCCGTGATCGAAGATGCGGCGAGCCGCGATGGTGCCGATCCCGCGCCGGAGCGTCCGGCACAGCAGGTTGCCGTCACGCCCGGGTCGGTGATCCAGCATACGGCGAACGTCGAGGGAACCGGATTGGGTTGGGTCGGTCCCTCCATCCAGAACGAAGCCGAAACCGGCGCGCTCGACTTTCTTTCCGACGCGCTGTTCGCACCGAAGGTGGGCAGCGTACAGCGCGCACTGGGTTCGCTCGACGTCGAGGTTACCGGCAAGTTCATTACTTACTTCGATCCCGGTCTGTTTCTGGTAACGATCAGCGGCAAGGACGCGCAGGCGGCGCTTCCGATTGTGCGTCGCGCGATCGCACAGGTTGCCACGCCGATGAGCCCGCAGGTCTTTGCGTCGGCCCGGATCGCTTTCCAATACCGCGTCGCGAGCGATCTACAAACGCCTGGAGAACTCGCCGACACGCTCGGATGGTACGCGGTTGAAGGAAACTTCGGGTCCTCGCCGGCGAGCACCAGGTATCTTCAGATCGAGAGCACGCTGACGCCGCGGTTCGTCGCATCGATGGGCGCGCGCTATCTGACGGCGGCTCCGGCGATCGTCACGCTCGCGCGCGCGCGGCCACAGGCAACGGGAACACCGTGATGATACGTGCCGCCGCCGCGGCGCTGGCACTGGCTACTCTCGTTGCACTCACACCACCCGGCGCGGAGTCGGCGACGGCCGTTGTCGATTTGGGCGGCAGCCGCGCCTACGTGCGTCCCGACCCGGGGCTCACGCTGTGCGGAATCTCCTTGTTCGTCCGGGCCGGACTCGACCGCCAAACGGGCGATCAGAACGGGCTGGCCGCCCTCGTCGCCCAGAGCATCCTGCAGACCCCCGTCGACGGCATGCCGCTCGTCGATGCGGTCGCGGCCCGCGGCGGAGAACTCGCCGTTCACGTTTCACCGCAATACGTGCGCTTCTATCTCGAAGCACCGGGGCCGGCACTTCCGGCTCTGGCGACGCTGGTCGCCGGGGCGCTGGCCGCGCCGTCGTTCGATGCGGCGCTGACCGCTGCGCGCACGACGCTCACCGCCCAGATCGCCGCCGACGAACGCGACCCGCGCCGCGTCGGCATGCAGATGCTGCTTTCGGCGCGATATATCGGCGGCGCGGGGATGCCGCCGCGCGGGACGCCCAGCAGCCTCGCGGGCTTCAATCCCGCCGACGCTCGGGCTTTTTATCACCAGTGGTACCTGCGCGGAGATACGTTCGTCACCGTCGTTGGCCAAACGGGCGTCGCGAGCGATGCGGCGAGCCGTGCGCTGGTGGCGGCCATACCGCCGGGTTCGTCCGGCCCGCTTCCCACGCTCGCGACGCGAGATTTTGCCCCTCTTCCGAAGCGACTCGTCACGCGCCGCGACGTGTACGTTCCCTTCGTGGTACTCGGTTTCGCCGCACCCTCGCTCGGCGATACCGACTTTGGGGCCGCGCTCGTTTTTCGCACGATGCTCAGCCAGGTGCTCGAGCGAGATTCGGCCGCGACACAGCCCGTGCTGCTGCGACCCGGCGGCACGATGTACACGTACGACACGGCGCCGGCGTTCATGTCCGTCTGGCTCAATGGTGGCCGCCTCGACCCCACTGAAGGGCTTTCCGCCATTGACGAGGTGCTCAAGCGCGCCGCCGCGCAGCCTCTCCAAGCTGCGATCGTCACGCGTTTCAAGGAGCGTGCGCGTGGCGAATGGGCGCTCGAGGCGCTCTCGCTGAAAGCGCGCACGTGGGAACTCGGCAACGCCCTCGCGCTGGGACTCGATGCCGACATTTCGTCGCAGGTCGACGGGGCAATTGCGCGCGTGACGCCGGCCGATCTGCAGCGGGTCGCGAAGCGCTACTTCCAGCGTTTCGACGTCGCGCTCGTCCTGCCGCGCGAAGGTTCCGGCGGCTGAACGCCGCTCTGGTTCACGATTACCTCAACCAGCGCGGCGGCGCGGAGAGGGTATTCGCGCACTTCGCGGCCGCCTGGCCGGCCGCGCCGGTGTACACGGCGCTCTACGACCGCGCGGCGACCGGCGATCTGGTCCCCGAAGCGCGGGTCCGCACCTCGTTCCTGCAGCGCTTTCCGCTGCACCGGCGCGCCTTCCGGCTCTATGCGCCGCTCTATCCGCTGGCCTTCGAGGCGTTCGACCTGCGCGCATTCGACGTGATCGTGTCGTCGACGACGGCTTGGGCGAAGGGCGTCAGGTTCCGGCCCGACGCCGTGCACGTCTGTTACATCAATACCGTGTCGCGTTTCGTCTTCGACGCGGACCGCTACGTGGCGGGATTCGGACTCGGCGCGATCGTGCGTCCCGTCGTGACGCAGCTCGCGCGTTGGGACGTGCGCGCCGCCCAGCGCCCCACGCGCTTCATCGCGAACTCGCGCAACGTCGCGGAACGCGTGCGCCGCTGGTACGGCAGAGAAGCCGATGTGCTGCCGTGTCCGGTCGACGTCGACCGCTTCACGGTCGGTCGCGGCGATGGTGACTACGTCGTCGTCGTCGCGCGTTTGCTGCCGTACAAACGCGTCGACCTCGCCATCGCCGGCTGCGCGCTGGCCGGCGTGCCGCTGCACGTCATCGGCAGCGGTCCGGATGCCGCGCGGCTGCAAGCGCTCGCGCGCGGCACGCGGACGACGTTCCACGGTACGGTCGACGATGCAGCCCGCAACTCGCTGGTCGGCGCCGCGCGCGCGGCGATTCTCCCGGGCGAGGAAGATTTCGGCCTCGTCCCGCTCGAGGCGGCGGCGGCCGGCCGCCCGACGCTTGCCTACGCGGCCGGCGGGGCGCTCGAGACGATCGTCGACGGCGAGACGGGCGCGTTTTTTCTCGAGCCCACCGCGCAATCATTAGCCGACGCGCTGCGCCGCTTCGATCCTGGCGGGTTCGAGCCCGAGCGCCTGCGGGCGCATGCCGAGACGTTCGCGCCGGCGCGCTTCGTCGCGCGTCTGCGGGCGCTGGTCGAAGAGACGGCGGCGGCGCGCGGATGAGGCCGACGCGCAGCGTCGTGATCGCGGCGCTGATCTTCGCCGCGCTCTACATTGCGCTGGACTTCAACAAACTCTACGCGCTGCGCTACGGGGCCGACACGGGAACCTTTCTGCAGTTCTTGGCCGGCGAAGCCCACGGCCGCGGCTCCTGGAACGGTGCGGAATACCGCCCGCATCTGCAGGTGCACGACTCGTGGGCGCTACTGGCGCTGGTTCCGCTGATCGCGGCATTTCCGTACGCCCAAACCCTGCTCGCCGTGCAGGTCCTGGCGATCGCGGGCGCGGCACTCGCCGTCTGCGCGTTCGCCCGCGCCTGCGGTGCTACGGTGCGCGCGGCGAGCGCGGTGGGCATCGCGTACCTAATCAGTCCGAGCGCCCAAGGGATCGCCTATGGAAACTTTCTCGAGAACGTGTTCGTGCCTCTGCTGGCGGCACTGGGCGCGCTCGCGGTACGGCAGCGTTCGCTCGCGGCGACGCTGCTGGCCGGCCAGCTGCTGCTGGGGCTGAAGGAAGATCAGGCGCTGTTTTTGATCTGGTTCGGCGTGGCGTGCGCCGTGTGGTGGGATCGCCGCATCGGCGTCGCGCTCGCGGTGCTGGCGGCTGTGAACGGCGCGGCGTTCGTCGCCGCCGAGCACCTTGCGGGCGCGCACCCGTCGCTCCCCGGCTACGCGCTCACGATCGACGATCCGCTGCAGAAGCTGGCCTTCCTCATCGCGCTGCTGGCGCCATTCGCTTTCACGCCGCTGCTGCTGCGCGAGCGGCTGCTCTTGGGCGCGCCGCTGGTCGCGGAACTCGTGTTCAACCGGCCGTGGGCCTATCCGATCGCGCGCATCGGCACGCACTGGACCGCGCCGCTGGTGGCGGCGACGACGCTCGCGGCGGCCTACGTGGTCGCACAGCGCCCGCGTCTCGCGGTGCCGGTCCTCGCGTGCGCGATCGTCTGCGCGCTGACGATCAACGACACTGTCCTGAAGATCGGGCGCTGGCCGTTCATCGTGGATTGGGCGGCATACGGCCACGCCACCGCGCTGCGCTCCGCCGCCGTCCGGGTCGTCGTGCCGCGCGTCGACGAGGGCGCGTACGTGGCCGCCGCGGCCAACCCGAACGTCGCGCTGGCGAAGTACGATCCGCAAGAGCGCGGCTATTGCCCCGCGTACAACCGCAACGCACGCGCATTCTTCGCCGCGCTCGGCGCCGGCTCGATGCCTTCCGGACTAACGCTCTGCGGCGGCGTTTCGGTCCCGGCTCAGCCGCTCTTGAAGACAAAATAGCCGAGCACGCCGATCGTATTGAATCCGGCGTGTGCGATCATCGAGGCGCTCAGCGCGCCGGTACGATAGTAGACTGCGGCGAGCACGAGCCCCGCACCGGCCAGCGGCGCGAAGGCCGACCATGAAGCGTGGGCAGCGCCGAACAACAGCGCGCTGAAGACCGCGGCGAGCGCGATCGGCATGTAGCGCAGCAGTGCGTTCAACAGGAATCCCCGAAACATCAACTCCTCGACCACCGGTGCGAGCACGCAGGCGATGAATGCGAACAGGATTGCTACCGGTCCGTGGACGGTCTTGAGCAGATCGACCGCGGTCTCTTGCACCTTCTGATGAAGGACGTGCTCTTCGAACCCGCCGATCGCACCGGAGACGATGAACATCGCCACCGAGCCCGCGATCCCCCAGCCGACCTCGGCCGCGGTCGGCGCACGCAGGCCGAGCTCGCGCAGCGACCGATGCGCGAGCTGCGGCAGCACGTAGAAAACGAGCGCCAGCGCGGGAACGTAGGACGCGCATTGCACCGTCAACTGAAAGGCGGTCGACGGGTGCGTGAGCGACGCGAGACCGAACACGGCCGCCCACAGGAGTCCGAACGCGATCGCCCCGAGCACCGACGCGACGATCAGCGCAATCGCGAACAGTGCCGACTGCCACCAGACGAACGCCTCAGCTGGCCAGAGCGTCGGTGAGAGCGGCGAACGTGCGGAGGTCGAGATCTTCACCACGGATGTCCGAGCTGAGGGCGAGGGAGGCGATCGCCGCGGCGATGCGTTCGCGCGGGAGATCGAGCGCGAGCGCGAGCGAGTTCGCCAGGGTCTTGCGGCGGTACGCGAACGCGCCGCGCACGACCTGTTCGAAGCGTTTCCGGTCGCGCACGTCGGCCGCCGGCGTCTCGCGCCGGTGCAGCACCAGCACCGTCGAGACGACGCCGGGGCGCGGAAAGAATGCCTGGGGTGCAACCGTGAACGCGCGCTCGGCGCGCATCGTCAAGCCGATCGCGACCGTCAGGCTGCCGTACGACGCGCTGCCCGGTGCGGCCAGAATACGGTCGGCGACATCCTTTTGAATCATCGCCACGATCCGCGCCGGCGGCTGCGGCAATGCGGACAACGCAATCAGCAGCGGTGTGGCGACGTTGTACGGTAGATTCCCCGCCGCGCACCAGTCGCCGCCGTCCGCCCAGGCCGCATAATCGAACGTCAGCGCATCCGCTTCGCGCAGGTCGACGCCGTGCAGGTCGTCGCGCTCGCGCAGGACCGCGAGCATGTCGGGATCGACGTCGAAAGCCGTGAGATCGGCGCCCAGTCCCGCCAGCGCCGCGGTGAGGGCGCCGGTGCCGGCGCCGATCTCGATGACGCGCGGACTCCCCTCGCCGAGCACCAGCCGCGCGATGCGGGCGGCGATGCCGCCGTCGATCAGAAAATGCTGTCCGAGCCGCTTCTTGGGACGGAGCCCGCGCCGGCCCAGCAGCGCGCGGGCACCCGTGCTCGCGTCGGCTATCTGATCAGGTACACGGTCACGGGGCGGCGGCCGAAACGAAACGCCGCGGCGTCCGAATTGAAGCCCAAGTCGATCCGGCGGCCGCGAATGGCGCCGCCGGTGTCACCGGCGATAGCGGGGCCGTAGCCGGGGATGAACATGTGCGTCCCCAACGGGATCACCCGCGGGTCGACCGCGACGATGCCGTGTCCGGCGTGCATGCCGATGGCGGTGGTCCCGCTGCAGCCGCTGCAGTGCGCGGTGTAGGCCGTCGCGATCATCGCCAGGGCCGAGTCGGCGAGCCGGAGCGTGCCGACGATGCCGCGCTCGGCCAGCTGCGAGAGGGCGGTGTATTCGCCGACGCCCTCGGCGATGATCCGGGCCTTGGGCTGGCGCAGGACGCGCGCGACCAGGAGCGCGCGGCGTGTCTCGCGCCGATCGCCGGTGCGGGACACGGTATAGCGCAGTTCTTTGAGCCCCGGCCGGCCGGCCACCAGCAGTTTGATGACGCCGGGCTTCAGGTTGAAGGCGAAACGCCGGACCACCGGTGCAGCGACCGGGACGCGGACCGTCTCGGTCCAGCGCTCGACGTGGGCGACCCCAACCACCAGATCGTTCCCCAGCGGGGCAGCCGGGCTCGGTGAGACCCGGTCGTGCACGTCCCAGCCGATACCCTGCTGATCGAGCAGGGCCGCCACCGAAGAAGCTGCCGAGCGCAAAACGCGCGGCTGACCGTCGACGACGACGGTCACGGTCACGGCGGCTTGGAAGACGACGGTCTCGCCGTCCACGAGCGGGCTGCCCGGGTCGACGTTCAGGGTGTCTTCGGGGGTGCGGGTGAGACCGCGCTCGGCGAGGAGAGCCTCGGCGTCGGCAGCGCGCGTTTCAACCATTTCGGAGAGTCCGTCGTGGATCAACGTGACGTGCTTGGCCGGGACCGTCGACGTCAGGTTGACGGCGATTTGGGTGACCCGTTCTGCGGCCGTGGGGCCTCCGAACGGAATCAATAGTCCCAGGGAGAGCATGCCCGTCGCCGCGAGCGGCGATGGATGATCGTTTCGGATCGTCCGACTCCTTTCTCGAGCGGGCGGGCATCCCACACCAAACCGGATCCATGAAGGACCAGTCGGATGCGGTCAGCTGCGCCACGTGCGTAGCGGTGGTCGGCGAGCCCCGGCAACGGGGCTCGGTCGAGCGTTCCCGGACCCGGCGGGCCGCGGTGAACTCGTGCACGATATCACACCCCGTTTCCGGCCGTCAAACGCTTTGGCTGAATCCGGCAGGAGACACCTTCCGGCGCTCTCGGGCGCCTCCCGAGATGGAGCAGACGGTTGCCCGGGGCCGCCATGGGGCTGGTTTCCGGCGGCGAATAGGCCCCTTGCTGTGCGCGTCGCGTTCTTCACCGAGTGCTATCGGCCGATCGTCAACGGTGTCGTCGCGAGTATCGACGCACTGCGCACGGGGCTGCGCGCGCAGGGCGTCAACGTCACCACGATCGCGCCGCGTTTTCCGCATTTCACCGACGATGCACGCGACGTGGTGCGCATCCCGTCGCTGCCGCTGCCGACGGCGACCGCGTATCGGTTATGCGTCCCGTATTTGAACGCCGACGATCGAAGGCGCGTGCGCGGCATCGACCTCGTACATGCCCACTCGCCGTTCGTCACCGGCTGGATGGCCGTTTCTTACGCGCGCCGGCACCATGTGCCGCTAGTGTTCACGTACCACACACGGCTCGACGCCTACGCGCACTACGCACCGTTCGATCGAGCGACCACGGAGCGCGCGATGGTAACGCTGACCCGCCGCTATGCGAATGCCGCCGATGCGGTGATCGTGCCGACGCAGCCGATGGAACGCCGTCTGCGCGAGTTGGGCGTGCGCGCGCCGATCACCGTCGTGCCGAGCTCGATCGATGTCGCACGCTTCGCAGGCGGACGGCGCAGTGCGCTGGTGCGCGCGCGGCTGGGCGCCGACGGCGACGAACCCCTGGCCCTGGTCGTCGCCCGGCTCGGGATGGAGAAGAATCTCGAGCTGGCGCTGGATGCGGTGGCGCGGTCGCCCGGACTCCGTCTCGCGGTCGTCGGCGACGGCCCGCACCGGGCGAGCCTGGAAGAGCGCGCTCGGCGGCAGGGCACGTCGAGCCGGGTGCGGTTCGTGGGGGCGCTGGCGCCCGACCGGCTGCCGGACGTGTACGCCTCGGTCGACGCCTTCCTCTTCCCCTCGACGACCGACACTCAGGGCCTGGTACTCGTCGAGGCGCTGGCGGCGGGTCTGCCGGTCGTCGCAGCCGACAGCGAGACCTCGCGGGACGTCCTCGGCCCGGCCGGCCGGCTGGTGGCGGCCGATCCGGAGGCGTTCGCCGCTGCAATCGGCGCCGCGCTCGATGCCGGACGCGATCAGAGTGCCGTACATTTGGCATACTCGAGGTATACGGTCGAAATGCAAACGCGGCGGATCCTGGCCCTCTACGAGGAGGTCCTCGCCGCGAGAGCAGCTTGACGCGAACATATGTTCGATATAGGATGATCTCAGAGCCATGCAGCAATCCAGCCGCCACCGCTCCGCCGACGTCGCCGTCGGTTATGCCGCCGACCGTTCGGGAAACGGGATCGCCTACGCCGCGATCGGCACCGGAACCGGACGCACCGTCGTCAAATTGCCTTTCGGCGTCCCGGCCCTCCCGGCGCTCGACGGGCGCGAGCAGGGATATGCGGCCGTCGCAACCGTCGGCGGCTACCTGCGGGCACGCGGCTTCACCCGGGTCCGGATCCGGGTCGCCGAGGGCACGGTCGTCGACGATCTCAACGCGCGCCGCAACGTCCCGGCGGCGCTGACGATGGAGTACGTGAAGACCCGCTGCATCCTGCACGGCTTCGCGGCGGCGCGCGTCGAACGGGCCGAGCCGATTGAAACGCGCGACCTCGAAACACGTGCCCGGGCCGACATCGCCCTCCGGAGTCCAGCCGCCGCTTGAGGCGGCAGCGCTGGGGCGCCGGCTCCAGCGCGACGAGCTTCCCCATCAGACGCGCGCGCTCGCTCGCGCCCTGATCGGCAAACTGCTCGTGCGCATTCGTGGCGGCGTCACGCTCGCCGGCCGGATCGTCGAGACCGAGGCCTACGTACCGGGCGATCCTGCCTCCCACGCCTTTCGCGGTGCGACGGCGCGCAATCGGGCGATGTTCGGACCGCCGCTCCACGCCTACGTCTACTTCATCTACGGCGCGAATTGGTGCCTCAACGTCAGCTCGGAGAACGACGGCGTCGGAGCGGCTGCGCTGCTGCGCGCCTGCGAGCCGCTGCTCGGGCTCGACGTGATGCGCGCGCTGCGCGGCCGTCCGCTGCGCGACCGCGATCTGGCGCGCGGCCCGGGCAATCTCTGTCGCGCCTTCGGCATCGGGCCGGAATTCGACGGCGAGGATCTCGCCCAAAGCGATGCGCTGTGGCTCGTCGACGACGGCTATGCCGCCGAGATCGGTGTCAGCGCCCGTGTCGGTCTGACGAAAGCAACCGCTGCCCCGCTCCGTTTCTATGCGCGCGGAAATCTCAGCCTCAGCGGTCCGCGCGCCTTGTCGCCGTAGCCGACCTGTGGTAGACTCCGGTCGTCGCGCGGTCTCGCACCGTGCCGACCTTCGCGTTTCTCGGCGCCTCGCGCCGACGCGCGGCCCCGGCAGCCTCGCCGGACTGGCCCCGTCGCCCGGTTCGCCCGCCCTCCCCAAGGGAGCACTCCGCTGCAGTTCGACAATCGACCCCAACCCAACGGCCGCCCGGAAGGCGGCGGACGGCGCCGTCGTTCGAGACGCAATCGCAACCGCTTCAACGATCCAGCCGCGCCGGCCGGAGCGAACGACGTGTTCACACAGCCCGAGTTTCCGCAGGCCGTCGGGCCGCCGCTGCTCTCCGCGGAACAACTCGCCGAGATGAGCAAAGCCGAGCTCAACGAGTTAGCGAAGACGTTCGAGATCGAGAACCCGACCAAGATTAAGAAGGACGACCTGGTCGCCGAGATCGTCGAAATTCAAGCGCAGCGCAGCGGGCTCGAAAAAGCAAACGGGGTCCTCGACATCCTGCCGGAGGGTTACGGCTTTCTGCGGCGCGACGGCTACCTCGTCGGCGCCGACGACATCTACATCTCGCAGTCGCAGATTCGCCGCTTCGAACTGCGCCGCGGCGATCTCGTCGCGGGCCAGGTCCGCAAGCCCAAAGAGAACGAGAAGTACTACGGCATCGTGAAGGTGGAGACGGTCAATGGCTACGCGCCCGACCAGATCGTCAACCGCCGCGTGTTCGAAGAACTCGGCGCCGAGCCCCCGACGCAGCGTTTCACGCTGGAAACGCGCGGCGACCTCGCGACCCGCGCGCTCGACATTTTCGCTCCGCTCGGCAAAGGTCAGCGCGCGCTGCTGCTCGTGCCGCCGCGCACCAACGATGCCGCGCTGCTGATCCGCATCGCGCAGGCGCTCGAGACGCATCATCCCGAGGCGCACGTAATCGTGCTGCTGATCGACGAGCGCCCGGAGGCAGTCACGCACTTCTCGCGCTTGCTCGACGTCGAAGTCGTCGCGACGACGTTCGAAGAGCACGCCGACAATCACGTCACGACGGCGGAACTCGTGTTCGAGCGCGCCAAACGTGTCACCGAGCTCGGCGGCGACGCGGTCGTGCTGGTGTCGTCGTTTACCCGGCTGGTACGCGCGTACGGCGCGCTCGGCCACCACAAACCACCGGGTGCGCCGATCGAGCCGGTATCGCTGCAGCGTCCGAAGCGCCTGTTCGGCGCGGCGCGTGCCGCCGAGGGCGGCGGCTCGCTGACGGTCATTGCGACGGTCGGAGCGGGATCCTCGGCGCTCGAAGCGCTCGTGGTCGACGAACTCTCCGGGGCTGCGAATGCCGAGATCGTTCTGTCGCGGGAGCTGGTCGAGACGCGTGCCTATCCGCCGATCGATTGCCTGCGCAGCGGAAACTGGTACGAAGAACAGCTGCTCAGCGAAATCGCTCTCCACAAGGTGACCGAGCTGCGCCGTGCGCTGGCCGGCGTCTCCACGGTCGAAGCCTCGGAACGGATCTATGCGGCGCTCGCGCGGACGAAGACGAACGAGGAATTCATCACCACGTTCGATCTGAAGAAGGTGTAGCGCTCCGCCTGCGGCTCCAAAAATACCTCGCGGCCGCCGGCGTCGCGTCGCGTCGGCGAGCCGAAGAGATCATCGCTGCGGGGCGCGTGCGCGTCGGCGGACGCGTCGTTCGCGAACTCGGCACGAGCGTCGACGGCGAGGCGCGGGTTGAAGTCGACGGACGCATCGTGCGCCCGCCTGCGACGCACACGTTCGTCGTGCTGCACAAGCCGGTTGGGGTCGTGACGACGATGCACGATCCCGAGGGCCGCCGTACCGTCGCCGACGTCGTCCGCCGCGCCGGGATCACGGCACGCGTCGTTCCGGTCGGCCGGCTCGACTATGAGACCAGCGGCGTCCTGCTGCTGACCGACGACGGCGATACGGCCAACGTCCTGACGCATCCGCGGTTTGGGGTCGAGAAGACGTACCGCGCGACGCTGCGCGGTAGGCTCGAACCCGACGCCGTCGAGCGCATCCTGCGCGGAATCCGGCTCGACGACGGTCGCGCGGCGCCGGCACAGCTGCGCGTCATCGCGGTGCGCCGGGATGTCTCGCTGGTCGACGTGACGATCCATGAAGGGCGCAATCGGCAGATTCGGCGGATGTTCGACGTGGTGGAACATCCGGTGCTCGCCTTGGTGCGCCTGCGCTTCGGCCCGGTAACGCTCGGTGCGCTCGCACCAGGCGCCGTGCGTCCGGCGACCGACCGCGAACGCGCGGCGCTGGCGCGCGTCGCCGCGGACGCCGCCGCTGACTCCGCGCAGCGCGATGGTGACGAGTCATGAGCGTGCGCGGGATTCGCGGCGCGACGACGGTCGCGCGCGACGAGCCGGCGCTCATCCTGGACGCCACGGAGCGGCTGCTCGGTGCGATCGTGGACCGCAATGGTTTCGCGCCCGAAGACGTCGCGTCGGCGCTGTTCACCGTCACGCCGGACCTGGTTTCGGAATTTCCAGCCGCGGCGGCGCGCCGCATGGGCTGGACCCTGGTGCCGTTGTTGAATTTCACCGAGATCGGGGTACCCGGAGGCTTGGAGCGCTGCATCCGCGTCCTCGTGCACGTCAACACGTCGGTGGCACAGGACGCGATTCAGCACGTCTATCTGGAAGGCGCCAGCGGGCTCCGTCCGGACCTGACCGGCCGCTAGGGAGAGCACCCTCGACCGGGAGGGGAACGGCGGAGCGGCGCACAACCGCGGCCCGTCCCGTCCCCGGAACTTTCGGGCCCGCTCCGGCCGTTCGTTTCCGTACAATCCGCCGCCCTCGAGGTACTATGGCCGACCGCTCTCGTCGTCTGCTCGCCGGGGTCGCGCTGAGCGCGCTCGCCGCATTGCCGCTCGCCGGTGTCGCGCAAACGCAAAAGTACTATCATCCGCCCAAGATCCTCGCGCTGGGCACCCACGCGATGGCCGTCGCCGGTACCGGGGTCGTGCAGATCAAGGTGTTCGTCAAGAAAGACGGCAGCGTCACCACGGCCCAAGTCGTGAAGTCGACCAATCATGCCGACGACGCCGCGGCGCTCGAGATCGCGAAGTCTTCGCGGTACCGAGCCGGCTCGCTCGACGGGAAGCCGGGCGATTTCTTCTACACGATCTCCTTGAAGTTCAACGGAACCGCGGTGACGAGCGGCGACTTGGCAGCCGGCGGTGGGGAGCTCCCCCAGGCGACCGCGCTGATCCGCGGCGGAAAGTATACCGAAGCGAAGACCGAGATCGGCGCGTACCTGACCGCCCATCCCGACGACAAGGGAGCGCAGGCCCTGCTCGGCGTCGCCGACGGCTACCTCGACGACACGGCCGGCGCGGTCGCCGCCTTCGACGCTGCCGGGACGATCCCGGCGAACTTCCGCGTCGTCGCCGCGAAGGCGTATGCCGACGCCGCCGTCGCCGCGCTCAAGAGCAAGCAGAACGACCAGGCAATAGCGCTCTCCGAAAAGGCGCTCGCGCTGCAAGAGAACGTCAATACGCTCTTCATCCAGGGCACGGCGTACGCCAACGCGCAGCGCTATCCGGAAGCGATCGCCGACCTCGAGAAGGCGAAGGCAATGGCCGTCGCGGGGAAAGCGGAGGCGGTGACGCTCAACGCCATCGACAGCAGCTTGGCAACCGCGTATGTGTTCGGCGGACAGCCCGACAAGGGGGTCGCGCTGGCCCAAGAACTTCGGCGTCGCGACCCCGCCAACACACGTATCGACGACACGCTGGCCGCGTACTACAACCAACAGGCCGCGGCCGCGATGAAGGCCGGCAAGCCCGATCAGGCCGTCGCGTTGCTGGAGTCGGGCGCGGCCGCCCTGCCCAAGCGCGCGGTCGTCCTGTACGTTCAGGCTGCCAACGTGTTGGCCCAAGGGCAAACGCCCGACTGGAAACGGGTCAAGGCGGAAGCCGACAAGGCACTGGCAATCGATCCCAACGACGCGCGTGCCAACTACGTCGCCGGAATAGCGCTTGCGAACGCGGGCGACCGGACCGGCCCGCTGCCGTATCTGCAGAAGGCGAAGGCCAATGCCGGCTCCGATACCCAGCTCGTGACCGACATCGATACCGCCCTCAAAAAGCTCGGCCAGAAGTGACTTTCCGGCCGCAAGCCGCAGTAGGAATGCACTCGGGGACCGCCAACAGGTAGGCCCGCCCGCCGCCCGGCTCCGGTCTTTCTTCCGGACGTCAGCGTCGTCTCAACACACTCGAAGACTCGGAGGCTACACCAGAGCTCGTGGATATCAAAGGTTTTCTGGATGTGATCATTTCGGGCGGCCCGGCGATGTGGGCGCTGCTCTTGCTGTCGGTCGTAGCGGTCGCAATCGTGATCGAACGGTTGCTGTTCTTCGCTACCCAGCACTCGGACTCGCGCGGTCTGCTGCGCGTGATCGGCGAGCGCATTGCGGCCGATGACCTCCCGGGGGCGATTGCCGTCTGCCGCTCGGAAAAGGGGATGCTGCCGAAGATCCTCGAGTTCGGCCTCCAGCGCGGCGAGAAGAACCGCGCCGACATCACCGACGCGCTGTCGATCGCGCTGATGGAAAACCTGAACTCGCTCGAGCGCAACCTCGGCGTCATCGGAACGATCGCCGTCATCGCGCCCTTCGTCGGACTGTTCGGGACGGTGCTCGGCATCATCCGCGCCTTCCAGGACATCGCGCTGAAGGGTAACTCGACGCCGGCCGTCGTCGCGGCGGGCGTTTCGGAAGCGCTGATCACGACCGCGGCCGGCCTGTTCGTCGCCGTTATCGCGGTCATCTTCTTCAACTACTTCAAGACGCGCATCAAAGGGTACAATCAAGAGATGATCGTCGCCAGCAACCAGCTGGCGGAGATGCTGCACTTCCACAACACCGGCGCGGCGATCCCGACCGACCTCTACCAGCCGGCGAAGTAGTCATTTGAACCTGCCGGTGCGAGGGCTCGACTCATGAGCATGGTGTCCTCTCAGCAGGACGACTCGGTGATGGCCGAGATCAACATCACGCCGTTCACCGACGTGCTGCTGGTCCTGCTGATCATCTTCATGATCTTGGCCGCCCTGGTTGCGCCGCCGGGCTTCGAGAAGCAGCTGCCCGACAAGAATACACCGAACGTGACTCAGCCGCAGAAGCACAATCAGGACATCGAAGTGCTGGTCAACGAGACCGGGGTGATCTACGTTGACGGCAAGCGTTCGGATACGACCCACATCTATGCCGACATGATCGACGTCGTGCGCCACAAGGGCCACAAGCACGTGTCGCTCACGGCCGATGTGAAGGCGCCGTACGGCACGATCATCCGGATCCTCGACGCGGCCAAGATCGCCGGGCTCGAAGACGTCGGATTCGTTACCTCATGACGCCGCTCGCTCCCCGCGCGTAAGAGAAGGAAGCCCGTTACGTGGCCGTCACCACCGGACAAGGCGAAGAAGAAGTCATGTCGACGATCAACATCACGCCGTTCACGGACGTGCTGTTGGTCCTGCTGATCATCTTCATCATCCTGGCCTCGATCACTAAAGAGCCGAAGCTTCCGGATGCCAAGAACCGGGTCAAAGTCCATCCCTCGCAGATCGTCGTCCTGATCGACGAGAAGAACCAAGTACAGATCGGTTCGACCACCGTCAACGAGACCCAGGCCAAGGAGCAGTTCGCGCAATTGGTGCGCTCGACGGGCTCGGGGCTGAAGACGGTCATCATCAAGGCCAATCCGAAGGCCAGCTTCGGAACGATCCTGCGCGTGATGGACGCCGCGAAGTCGGCGAACCTCACCACCTTCGGCCTGGCGAACCACATCGAAGGGCTGCCCGAAGGACAAACGGGCGGCTGACGTGGCGACCAGCACGCCGCCGGGGCCGCCGGTTTCGACCGCCGGGCGGGCGAAGTACTTTCTGCTCTACGGTTTCATTCTCTCGGTCGTGCTGCACTTGCTGCTCGGTCCGTTCGTAAAATTCCAGCACACGCAAACCGAAGAGGACTTGCCGCAAAAGGTCACCGTCGCGAAGATTCCGACGCCGCCCCCGACGCCGCCGCCGACGCCCACCCCCAAGCCGACGCCGCCCCCGACGCCTCCGCCCAAGGAGACGCCGCCGCCCAAGCAGCCCCCGGCACCGAACCAGCCGAAGATCAAGATCAACACGGCGCACACGAACAACACCAACTCGGGCGTCACCGAAGACGCGAACACGCACACGCAGGGCAACACCCAGGGCATCCCGCAGGGTCAGGGCACCGGACCGCCGTCGACGGCACCGCCGGCGACGCCCGCGCCGGCGCCGACGCCGACGCCCCGCGCCTGCGCGCGTCCGAACGTGCCGCCGACCACGACGCGCGCGGTCGAACCCGACATGCCGGCGATGGCGCAGCAGCAGGGCATCACCGGCGACGTCACCGTCCTCGTTTCGCTCGACGAGGGAAGTCACATCACCAGCTCGAGCATCGAAAGCTCGCCCAGCAAAATCCTGAATTCGGCGGCGCTGTCCGCGGCGCGTCAGTCGAGCTTCCAAACCGAGATTCGCGACTGCAAACCGATCGCAGCCACGTACCGGTTCGTGGTGACGTTCGCGAGCCAATAGTTTTCGCGCAGCGGCCTCGACGTGACGTTCGCGCAGGCGATGCTGTTGGCCGTGCTGCAGGGCGTGAGCGAATTGTTCCCGATCAGCAGCCTCGGGCACACCGTGTTGGTACCGGCGCTGCTGCGCTGGCAGGTCGATGAAGGCTCGGAATCGTTCCTGGCCTTCGTGGTCGTGCTGCACCTCGGCACCGCCGTCGCGCTGATCGTTTTCTACCGGGAGACGTGGCTCGCGCTGGGCCGCGCGTTCGCGCGCAGCATCGTGCGCGGCCGCTTCAGTGACGATCCCCAGGAGCGCGTTGCGTGGCTGCTGGTGGCCGGGACGATTCCGGTGGGGATCCTCGGCGTGCTGCTGCAGTCCGGCGTCAAAGCGCTGTTCGCGTCACCGATTCCGGTCTCGCTCTTCTTGGCGGCGAACGGTGCACTGATGCTGTTCGGCGAGTGGCTGCGGCGGCGCGAGCACGCCGCTGCCGGACGTCCGTATCGGAGCCTTGAGAGCCTGACGCCGCGCGACGGCGTGCTGGTCGGGCTGGCGCAGTCGCTTGCCCTGCTGCCGGGAATCTCCCGCTCCGGCTCGGCGATCGTGGCCGGCCTCCTGCGCGGCCTGCACCACGACGACGCGGCGCGCTATTCGTTTCTGCTTGCGACGCCGGTGATCTTTGCCGCGGCCGTGCTGGAGATTCCGACGCTCTTTACGCCCGAGGCGCGCCCGGTGCTGGTGCAATCGGCGGCCGGCTGCGTGGTGGCCGGGGTGACGGCCTACGCGTCGGTCGCATTCCTCACGCGCTGGTTCCGCAGCAACGACTTGAGCCCATTCGCATGGTACTGTCTCGGGGCTGGAATCCTCTCGTTCATCCTCTTCGTTACGAGAGTGATCGCATGAAGCAGCTCGCGCTGGCCCTAGCCGCCGTGTTCCTGGTCGTCGCCGTCCTGTACTGGACCGGCCATTTCTATCCGTCCGGCGTGCACGTCAAGCACGGTATCGTCAGCGTCGTGCTGGCACTGCTGTGCCTGGTGTGGTTCCGGTTTGTGAGCGCCGAACCGGCGCGCTGAGAGGAACCGCGAGCCCCGCCGGACGAGGTTGATCGACCGTGTCGAATAACGCATCGGCCGGCGTGGCCGACGCAGTGCGCGACGGTTTCGTCGGCGCAATCGGAAATACGCCGCTGATCGCGCTGCCGAAGCTCTCCGCCGCACTCGGCCGGACCGTCCTCGGCAAGGCCGAGCATCTGAATCCGGGCGGCTCGGTCAAGGATCGCGCCGCGCGCGGGATCATCGAGGATTTCGAGGCGCGCGGCCTGCTCGGACCGGGCGGTGTCGTCGTCGAGGGGACGGCCGGTAATACCGGGATCGGACTGACGCTGGTCGGCAACGAGCGCGGGTATCGTACCATCATCGTGATGCCCGACGATCAAACGCCCGAAAAATATGCATTGCTCCGCACGTTCGGCGCCGAGCTGCACGTCGTCGAAGCGATCGGCTTCAGCGACCAGCGGAACTACTATCACGTGGCCCGCCGGCTGGCCGAGTCGATCCCCGGTGCGGTCTGGGCGAACCAGTTCGAAAACACGGCCAACCGCGAGGCACACGAGCGGACGACCGGACCGGAGATCTTCGCCCAGGCGCAGGGCGCGCTCGATGTCTTCGTCGCCGCAGCCGGAACCGGCGGCACCATCGCGGGCGTCGGCCGCGCGCTGAAGGCGCGCGATTCGCGCATTCGCATCGTGCTGGCCGATCCGTACGGTTCCGCGCTCTACGCCTACGTGAAGACCGGCGTCCTCGCGACGGAAGGTGACTCGACGGCCGAGGGGATCGGGATCAAACGCATCGTCGCCAATTTCGCCGACGCGCCGGTCGACGATGCCGTGCGCGTCGACGACCGGACGATGGTCGAGATGGCGCATTGGCTGCTGCGTGAAGAAGGCGTGTTCGTCGGCGGTTCAGCCGCGCTCAACGTCGCCGCCGCCGCACGTATCGCGCGCGGCCTGCCGGCTGGCGCGCGCGTCGCGACCATCCTCTGCGATGGCGGTGAGCGCTATCGCTCGCGTCTCTACGATGCCGCCTGGCTGGCCGAGAACGATCTCGTCCCCGCGGCGACGGACCTGTCGTTCCTATGAGCGCACCGACGCCGTCGCACATCGCGGCCGATGGTTCGCTGACGATGGTCGACGTCGGTGCAAAAGCGGCAACCGCGCGCAGCGCTCGCGCGCAGGCGCTGGTACGGCTCAGCGCCGCGGCGGCCCATGCGCTGCGCGAGGCCACGCTCGCCAAAGGCGATGCCTTCGTCGCGGCGCAGCTGGCTGGGATCATGGCGGCTAAGCGCACCGCCGAACTGATACCGCTCGCGCACCCGCTCGCCGTCTCGGCGGTCGAGGTAACGTTCGCCTGGGACGACGAGACGACGCTGCGCATCACGACCAGCGCCAGCACCATCGGGCCGACCGGCGTCGAAATGGAGGCGCTCGTCGCCGCCGGCGTCGCCGCGCTGACGATCTACGACATGTGCAAGGCGGTCGACAAGGGCATTGCGATCGACGGCCTGCGGCTGCTCGAAAAGAGCGGCGGAAAATCCGGCGTATGGCGGGCGACGTGAACCGCTTCGGGGTTGCGGTGATCGTGCTTTCGGATCGCGTGCACGCAGGCGAGCGCGCGGACGGATGCATCCCGGCCGTGCGCGAGGCCTTGCACGGTCAGCCGTTCACGATCGACGACGAGCGTATCTTACCCGACGACGCCGCCGCGCTCCAAGCAGCGCTGATCGAACTCTGCGACGGACCGTCGCGGCTCGTGCTGACGGCCGGCGGTACCGGGATGAGCGCCCGCGACCGCACGCCGCAAGCGACGGCCGCCGTCGTCGACTACGAAGTCCCCGGCATCGCGGAGGCGATGCGCGCCGCATCGCTGCCGTATGCGCGCGGTGCGATGCTTTCGCGCGCGATCGCCGGCGTTCGGAACGCATCGCTGATCGTGAACCTGCCCGGCAGCCCGAAGGCGGTGCGCGAGACGCTGGCCGCGATCGTGGACGTCCTTCCGCACGCGCTCGATCTGCTGGCCGGCGATGCAACAGATCAGCATCCGATCGGGTCTCGCAAAGGATGACCTTCGCGGCGGCGCAAGCCTACTTGCTCGGGCTGATCAACGAGAGCGTTTCACGACGCATGCCGAACCGGCTCGATCGGATGGTGGCGCTCTTGGACGTGCTGGGCGACCCGCAGAACGGCTACCCGACGATCCACGTCGCGGGCACCAGCGGGAAGGGGTCGACCGCGACGATGCTGGCGGCCGCCCTGCAGGCGTCGGGTCAGCGTGTCGGCCTGCACACGAAACCGCACCTCGCCAGCGTGACCGAGCGCGCGCGTATCGACGGAATCCCGATCGCAGAAGACGCGTTCGGCGAGCTGATCGGTGAGATTCGCGGCGCAGCCGACCGGGTCACGTTGGAACACGGCAAGCCGACGTACTACGAAACCCTGCTCGCGCTCGCGTTCCTGTGGTTTGCGGGCTGCGAGACCGACATCGCGGTCATCGAAGCGGGGGTCGGAGGCAGGCTGGACGGGACCAACGTGCTGACGCCGCGCGTGGCAGTGATCACCAACGTCGGCCTCGATCACACCGAGATCCTCGGCGATACGTTCGAAGAGATCGCACGCGACAAAGCCGGCGTCGTCAAACCGGGAATTCCGCTGGTGACCGATACGCGCGAACCGTCGGCGCGGCGCGTGATCGAACGCGCCTGCGCCGAAGCCGGTGCCCCGTTCATCTCGGTAGCGGACTCGACCTCGATCCAACCCCGGCCCGGCGAACGGTACGGGCAGTCGTTCACGGTCGTGACACCCGACGACCGCTACGACATCGCGCTGCCCATCCTCGGAACGTTTCAGCAGCGCAACGCCGCGACCGCGATCCGAACGCTCGAACAGCTCGCCGCGCCGCTGCGGCCGTCGCGCGCTGCGATCGAGGCCGGGTTTGCGAAAACGATCGTCCCGGGCCGGATGGAATTCTTTCCCACCCATCCGGGCGTGCTGTTCGATATCGCGCACAACCCGGACAAAGCGGCTAGCCTCGCCGACGCGCTGCGCACCACCTTTCCCGACCGGCGCTTCGTGTACGTGATCGCGATCGGCGAATCGAAGGACGCGCAGGAGGTGATTCGTCCGTTCGCGGAACTCGGCGGCTCGTTCGTCTTCACCGCCTTCGCGGTGCCCGGCAAGACCGCGTCGCGCCCGCAGCGACTGGCGTCGATCGCCGGGGAACTCGGGGCATGGGGACGCGCGATCGGCGATCCGGTCGAAGCGTTCGCGATCGCCCGGCGCAACGCCGAGTCGTCCGACATCATCGTCGTGACGGGGTCCACCTTCTTGGTCGCAAACCTGCGTAGCTGGTGGATGGCCAACGTGGCGAGCAATGTCTGAGGCGGCACTCGGCGCGCGCGGTGCGCTGCGGGTGCGCGACCGCACCCTCCCCTGGGGCGTGCGGACCTACGTGATGGGCATCATCAATGTCTCGCCCGACTCGTTCTCGGGCGATGGCGATCCGGGCGCGAACGCGGCGGCTCGGCGGGCACTGACCCAGCTCGGCGCCGGCGCCGACTGTGTCGACGTCGGGGCCGAATCGACGCGCCCCGGTCACACGCCGATCGACACGGGCACCGAACGCGCGCGGCTGATTCCGGCGGTTGCCGCGATCCGGGCGGCTGCTCCCGAGGCGATCGTCTCGATCGACACGTTCAAAGCCGAGCTCTTTCGCGAGGCGCGTCGCGCCGGCGGCGACATGCTCAACTCGATCTGGGGTGCGCCGCCGGATCTGATCGAGGCCGCGGCCGGCACCGGGGCGCCGATCGTGGTGATGCACAACAAGGCGGTGGCCGTCTACGAACGCGACGTTGTCGATGAGGTGCTGGCGTTTCTCGCCGATGCGGCGCAGCGCTGCGTCGACGGCGGGATTCCGCCCGAGCATGTGATCCTCGATCCGGGGATCGGTTTCGGTAAGCTCCCCGAACACAGCCTCGCCCTGCTGCGCGCGCTCGACCGCATCGTCGCGCTCGGGTTCCCAACGCTGGTCGGAACGTCACGCAAATCGACGATCGGCAAACTGACCGGGCGCGGGGTCGAGGCGCGCGAATTCGGCACCGCGGCGACGGTCGCTCTGTGCGTCGCGGCGGGTGTCGACGTGGTGCGGGTCCACGACGTCGACGAACAGACCGACGTCGTGCGCGTCGCCGACGCGATCGTGCGCGGCTGGCGTCCTGATGGGTGGACGGAACGGCTGCCGTGAGAGGGGAAGCCGCCGGTCGCGACACGATCGCGCTGCGCGGCATCCGTGCCTGGGGGCATCACGGTGCAAACCCGGGCGAGCAAGATGTCATTGGGCCGATCGAGGTGGAACTGGTGATCGAATTCGATGCCGGTGCCGCTCGAGCCAGCGATGAACTGCGCGATACGATCGACTACGCGGCGCTGCACGCGACCGTCCTCGGCATCGTCGCGCGCACGAGGTGTCGCCTGCTCGAGCGGCTCGGCGAGCTGATCCTCGAGGCCGCCATGAGTGACTCGCGCGTCGTCGCTGCGCGCGTCGCGCTCGCCAAGCCGGGGCTGCTCGCCGGCTCGACCCCCGTCGTAACGGTCGGGCGCACGCGTCCCACGTGATGCCGCGCGCAGCGATCGGTCTCGGGTCCAACGTCGGCGATGCGGCCGGCAACGTTCGCCGGGGCCTCGCCGAACTGGCGCGGCTCGGCAGCGTCGTTGCCCGTTCGGCGCTATATCGCAGCACGCCGTGGGGCGTGAGGGCGCAAGCCCCGTTCGTCAACGCGGCGGTGCTCTTGGACACCGAACTGGAGCCGCGCGAGCTGCTGGCTGCGCTCAAGGGCATCGAGACGCGCGCCGGCCGCACCGCGACCTATCGCTGGGGACCGCGCGTGCTCGACCTCGACATCCTGACCTACGACGACCGGCGGGTCGAGGAGCCCGATCTGTGCATTCCGCACCCGCGGCTGAACGAGCGCGCGTTCGCGTTGGTGCCGCTGGCCGAGATCGATTCGCGCTTCGTCGGGGCGCGCGATGCGCTCCCGCCCGGGGAGCGCGCGGGCGTCGTCGAAGAGCGCGCGTGATGAGACGACCGGCAGCCGCGCTGCTCGCCTGTGCGCTCGCCGCGTTCCCCGCGGCCGCGCGTGCCGATCTCTTCTCGTCGATTTCGTATGGGGTCCACGCCAGTACGATCGGCTCGGGGATCACCCTCGAGAAGCCGCTCCTCTACGATTTCAGCGCGCGCATCGCGACCGGGACGGGGAGCGTTTCGCAGCAGTTCAGCTACAACAAGACACCGTACGCAACGACCACGAAATTTAACAACGTCGCCGTGATCGCCGACTTCCGCCCCTCGGGCGGACGGTATCGCCTCAGCGGCCTGGTGTTCGGCAACGACCGCATCGACGGGACGTCGGCGACGGGCGCCTCGACGATTCAGGTCGGGAACGGGGTCTATCCGACCGCCGGCACGGGGACGGTCAGCACGCGCCTCAACTTCGATCACCCCTCGGTATACGCGGGTGTCGGCACCGGCACGGGCTTGATTCGCGGTTTTGCGCTCGCCTTCGACGTCGGGATACTGGTTCGCAACGGAACGCCGTCGACGACCGCCAGCGGACCGCTGATCACCGACCCCGCCTTCCGCACCGACCTCGGCCGCCTGCGCGGCGAGTTGCGAACCCGTGTGGTCGTCCCCGTCTTGAGTCTGGGTTTAGTTTTCAGGCCCTAGCTGCCAGCAGCCCTGGTGATGGACCGAGCGCAGTAGCATCGTGCCTCGGCAGTACGACGCGGCGAGGTCGGGCCCGGGGGCCCCGCCCAATCCGTGAGCGGATTGGGTGGGGGGCGCGCAGCCTAGGGCGGAGCGCCTTTAAACGAGACCGGGGCTAGATATAACCGTTTCGAGATAAACAAATCGAGCAGGCCCCGGTCGACTTTGCCGCGTTCGGCGAACTCGCGGGTGAGGATGTCGAGCGCGCGCTCGACGGGCATCGCCGGTTTGTAGGGGCGATCGCTGGCGGTGAGCGCATCGAAGACGTCGCTGATCGTGAGCATGCGGATCTGCGGGCTGATCGCGTCGGCGCGGAGGCCGCGCGGGTAGCCGGTGCCGTCGAGCAGTTCGTGATGGCCGTATGCGAGCTCGGCCACATTCTGCCAGGGCGTCTTGGTCCACGGTATCTCGCGCAGAAAGGCGAACGATTGCGTGACGTGCATCTCCATGCGGCGGCGTTCGTCGCCGGAGAGCGAGCCGCGCGGGATGCGCAGAAACTCGAGCTCTTCGGCGGAGAGCAGCGGCTGCGTCGTGTCGAGTTCACGGTAGGTGCGGGTCGCCGCCGCCGTCAGCGTGGCGTCGGCGGCTTCGTCGACGACCCGCGGCTCGTTGGCGAGCACGATCTGTTCGAGGAGTGCCAGCAGCTCGGTCCGTTCGGATTCGCTCGCGGCCTGCTCGAGCGCGAGGAAAAACCGCAGGCGTACCGTCTCGAGACGGCCGTCCGGCAATTTCTTTGCCTTGCCGAAGATGTACTCCGGGACGGCGACTTTGCCGAAATCGTGCAGCAGCGCAGCGTACCGCAGTTCGCGCAGCTGATCCGGGTCGAAGTGCAGTTCGGCGAACGTCCCCTGCGCGACCGCGTTCACCGTTTCCGCCTGCCGGACCGTCAGCTCGGCGACCCGCGCGGAGTGCCCCTGGGTCGCGCGATCTCGGACCTCGATCGCCATCACCGAGGCGCGCACGAATTGCTCGAAGAGTTCCTGAATCGAATCGAGGAGGGCCTTGTTTTCCAGCGCGACGGCCGCTTGCGATGCCAGCGACCGCAGCACCCGCTCGTCGCGTTCGTCGAACGGCAGCACGACCGCTTCGGGCTCCTGCGGCGAACCAAGCTCGTCGTCGAACGCGGCTTTGCGGTTGATCAGCATGATCACGCCGACGATGTCGTCGAGATGGTTGCGCATCGGGACCGCGAGCACCGATTTGGTGCGGTACGCGTTGGCGCGGTCAAAGCTGGGGTTGAAGCGGTACACCGCGTCGCCGGTGATTGCGTAGGCGTCGTCGATGCGCAGCGTTTCGCCGCTGATCGCGACGTAGCCCGAGATCGAGGTGGGCGAGAGCGGCAGGACGGCGCCGAGGTAGGTTCCGGCGTCGCGCGGCCCGGTTTGGGCGACTGCGAAACGCAGCGAGCGGGCGCCCTGCTCGTTCGTCTCCAGAAGATAGAGCGAGCCCGAGTCCGCCTGCGTGAGCTCGCGCGCGCTGCGGACGATCGCCTGATGCAGTTTGCTGATGTCGCGTTCCGCTGAGAGCGCGATTCCGATCCGCAGCAGCTCGTCGCTTTGGGCGCGCGCGCCGTCCGCCTGCGCTTGCGCGTCGAGTGCCGCAGCTGCGGCGCGCACGGTGGCGACGACGGCCGAGGGGTCGAGCGGGGCGATCAGCCAGCCCCCGACGTGCGGATTCTCGGCCAGCCAGCGATTCGCGGAGCCGGGCTCGGCGACCACGATGGTCGTCGCCCGCGCATCCTTGCCGATCAGCTCCAGAGCGGCTTCGACCGTCGCACGCGGGCCCAGCGAGAGCAGGCGCGGCTCCTCGATCAGGTAGACCGCCCCGCCGGCGCCGGGGGCCTCGGCCGGAAAACCGCCCGCCCGGTGCGCGATCCCGGCGGCGTCCAACGCGGCGGCGGAACTGCCGAGCGCGAGTCCCGGCGGGTGGACGAGAACGAACGACGACGCGCCGCCCGTGCGGGGCTCCGAGACGAGCACGATGCATGCGATACGACGCCTGCGGTGCGCAATCCGGTCCGGGGGCGGTGCATGGAGGGCGTCGAACCGCGAACCTGATGACCGATCAGCAGATCGCGGGACGCGCGCGCGCCCTCGCCGAGGCGCTCGCCGAGGCCGGTTTCGCGCGCCTGCGCGTGCGCGACGGCGACCTCGAAATCGAGGTTCGCCGGTCTGCGCACACAGCCGCCGCGGCCGAAGCGCCGCCGGCGGAAGACGAGCGCCGCATCGAAGCCTCCGACGAGGTGATCGCCAGCGACGTGGTCGGGATCGTCCATCTGCTGCGTCCGCCGCTGGTCGAAGGTCAGGAGTTCGACGGCGACCGCGAGCTCGCATACGTCGAGACGCTCGGGATTCGCAACCCGGTGCGCTCACGCGGCCCCGGCCGCATCCGCAGCGTGCTCGTCGGCGAAGGCGAACCGGTCGAATTCGGCCAGGCGCTTTTCACCGTCGAACGGACTCCCTAGGCGTCGAGGGCCCGTGTTCAAGAAGGTTCTGATCGCAAATCGGGGCGAGATCGCCCTGCGCATCAACCGGGCCTGCCACGAGCTCGGGGTGGCGACGGTGGCCGTCTTCTCCGAGGCGGACCGCCAGTCGCTGCATGTCCGGCACGCCGACGAACGTTTTTGCGTCGGACCGGGACCCGTCGCGCGCTCCTATCTCAATATCCCCAACATCATCTCGGCCGCGCTCGTCAGCGGCTGCGACGCGATCCACCCGGGCTACGGCTTTCTGGCGGAAAACGCGCGCTTCGCCGAGATCGCGGCGGACCACGGCCTGACCTTCATCGGTCCCCGGCCCGCGGTCATCGCCGCGATGGGCGACAAAGCGACGGCCAAGCGCATCATGCAGGAGGCGCACGTCCCCACGACACCCGGCAGCGGCGTCCTGGCCTCGCTCGACGAGGCGCGCAGCGCCGCCGAAGCGATCGGCTATCCGGTGCTGCTCAAAGCGACCGCCGGCGGCGGCGGCAAGGGGATGCGCGCCGTGGCGACACCGGGCGAACTCGCCGGCGCGTACGCGACCGCGCAAGCGGAGGCCGAAGCCTCGTTCAAAGACGGTCGCATGTACGTCGAGAAACTGATGCTCAACCCGCGGCACATCGAAGTACAGGTGCTGGCCGACGAACATGGCGGCGTCGTCCACTTGGGCGAGCGTGACTGTTCGGTCCAGAAGCCCTCGCACCAGAAGCTGATCGAGGAGGCGCCGGCAACCGGGCTCAACCCCGAGCTGCGGGCGCGGCTCCACGACGTCGCCGTCACGGCGACGCGAGCAGTCGGCTACACCAACGCCGGCACGCTCGAGTTTCTGGTCAGCGGCGATGCGATGTACTTCATGGAGATGAACACGCGGATTCAAGTCGAGCATCCCGTGACCGAGCTGATCTACGGCGTCGATCTGGTCAAGGAGCAGATCCGAATCGCGGCCGGCGAGCCGCTCGGGTTCTGTCAAGACGACCTCAACCCGCACGGGCACGCGATCGAAGTCCGCATCAATGCGGAAGATCCCGACATCGGTTTCGCGCCGGCGGCCGGAACGCTGTCGACGGTCGTGTTCCCGGGCGGCCCCGGCATCCGGGTCGATACGCACATCTACGGAGGCGCGACCGTGCCGCCGTTCTACGACTCGATGCTGGCCAAGATCATCGCCGTCGGACGCACCCGCGAGTCGGCGATCACGCGCATGGAACGCGCGCTCGGCGAAACGCGTATCGAAGGCGTGAAGACGACCGTCGAGATCTGCCGCGAGATCTTGGCCTCGGCCGAGTTCCGCGCCGGCGGGGTCGGCGTGGCCTGGCTCCCCGCGTTTCTCTTGCAGCGGGCCGCGGTCTGAGTCGATGGCGTCCACCTCTCGCCGCCATGCGCGCGAGCTCGCGTTGGCGGCGCTCTACGGCGCCCAAGTCGGGAAGCGCTCGGCGGATGAAATGCTGACCGAAACGCTGGCCCGCACCGACACCTCGGAGGCGCGCGCGTTCGTGCGCGATCTGGTGCTCGGCACGCTCGAGAACGAAGGTGAATCCGCGGCCGTGATCGCGCCGCTGCTTGAGGGCTGGACGCTGGATCGCTTGCCGACCATCGATCGCATCGTGCTGCAGATGGGCGTGTTCGAACTGCGGCACCGCGCCGAGACGGACGCGGCGGTCGTGATCAACGAAGCGGTCGAACTGGTCAAGAAGTTTTCGACCGAGGATTCCGGACGCTACGTCAACGGCGTGCTGGGCCGGGTCCTCGAGCGTCTGCCGGCGCGGTCGCGGCCGGAGCGGTGAGCGGCGCCGTGGCGGGCTCGCGCCGTCAACCGCGCCGGCGCGGCCGCAACGTCGTGTGGCGGGTGATCAAGACGGTGGTCGTGCTGGTCGTCTTCGCGATCCTGCTCGGCGCGGGCGTCGTCGCGGGGATCGTGGCCTCGTATTCACGCAACCTCCCCGACATCAGCCGGATGGCCGACTACCAGCCGTCGCGTTCGACGCGCGTCTACGCACGCAACGGCGAGCTGCTGGCGAACCTCTATCGCGAGAACCGGACCTGGGTCGCGATCGACCGTGTACCGCCGCTCGTGCGCGAGGCCTTCATCGCGACGGAAGATGCGCACTTCTATCAGCACCACGGCGTCGATTTCGGCGGCATCGCGCGCGCGGCACTCGCCGATTGGCGCCACGAACAACTCCAGGGCGCGTCCACGATCACGCAGCAGCTCGCGCGCGGACTCTTCCTGTCGAACGAAGTGTCGTACTCGCGCAAGATTCAAGAAGCGCTGCTCGCGCTCGAGATCGAACGCTATTATACGAAGAACGAGATTCTCGAACGCTACCTGAACCTGATCTACTTCGGTTCGGGCGCCTACGGCATCGAAGCGGCCGCGCACACATACTTCGGCACCAATGTCGGCCGTCTGACGCTGGGCCAGGCGGCAATGCTGGCCGGTCTTCCCGCGGCACCGTCGGACTATTCGCCGTACGTGAATCTCGGGCACGCGAAGGAGCGTCAGCACCATGTGCTCGAGCGCATGGTCGATGCGGGTTTCATCACGCAGGCCGATGCCGACGTCGCCGAAACCGGCAAGGTCGGCCTGATCGGCGAGCGGCCCTCGGGGCTGCAGTCGTATCGCTATCCGTACTTCACCACCTACGTGACGCATCTGCTCGAGACGCAGTTCGGCACGCAGGCGATGCTCGAAGGCGGACTTCAGGTCTACACCTCGCTCGACCCGGGGTTGCAGACGATCGCGCAGTCGGCGGTGGACTGGGGGATCGGCCGCGCCCGGGCCGAGGGTATCGGCGCGCACGAGGGCGCGCTGGTCGCGATCCGGCCAAGTACGGGCGAGATCCTCGCGATGGTCGGCGGCGTCGGCGAGTTCTCGCTGAACAATCAGTTCAACCGCGCCTGGCAGTCGCGACGGCAGCCGGGTTCATCGTTCAAGCCGTACGTGTATACCGCCGAAATCGATTCGGGAAAAACGCCGATGACGATCGTCTACGATACGCCGGTCAGTTACCCCATGGGTGACGGGACGCGCTGGGCGCCGATGGACGACGATTACCGGTGGATGGGCGCGATCACGCTGCGCACGGCGCTCGCGCAGTCGCGCAACGTCGTCGCGGTCAAGCTGGCGCAGGATCTCGGCATCGACCGGGTGGTGGAATACGCGACCCGGATGGGCGTCACGGCGCCGCTGGATCCGACGCTCTCGCTCGCGCTCGGATCGTCCGGAGTGTCGCCGCTCGATCAGGCGGCGGGCTACGCGACGCTCGCCAACGCGGGTATCCACATCACGCCCTATCCGATCAAAATCGTGCGCGATACGCTCGGCAACCCGCTGCTGGACAATCTGTATCCGCAGCAGACGGAAGTCGTCAGCGCCGGCACTGCGTACGTGATGACCTCGATGCTGGAGTCGGTGATCAACGAGGGAACCGGCTATCCCAACGCCGTGATCGGACGGCCCGCCGCCGGAAAAACGGGAACGACCTCGAGTTTCCGCGACGCGTGGTTCGTCGGCTACACGCCGGACCTGGTCGCCGCGGTCTGGATCGGCAACGACAACTATTCGCGCATGAACGAGTCGTACGGCGGCAATATTCCGGCTCGCATCTGGGCGCGGTTTATGAAACAAGCGCTCGCGAAAACGCCCAAGCACGACTTCGTGCTGCCGGTCGACGAGGTCGAGCGCGCGCGTCTGTGCGGCAGCGGACGCGTGGAGGTCTTTCTCACCGGAACGGGTCCGGAGCACACCTGCGGTTCGCCCAACGCGAGCCCCGGTCTGCGCCGGCGAAGGCTGGGCGCGGCAACTGCATTGACCAGCGGCGTTCCGTTGGCGTCGGCAGCGCCCGTCGCGGCGGCGGCGGCGCAGCGTCCGGCGGCAGTCCCGCTCGCGCCCGTGCCGCGCGCGCCGGTCCCCCGCGCCCCCGCGCCGGCGGCGACCGTACCCGAACCGCAGCCGTATTTCCCGGCAGCGACGCCGCCGTGATCGGTGACCTGACCGGCGTTCGCGTCGTCGGCGTCTTGCGGCTATCGAATTTCATCACCAAGATGTTCAGGGACGAGCGTCGGTTCGCACGTCTGGGCGTTCGCGGGGAAGTCACCAACTACAAGCTGCAGCCCAACGGCAACGTGTACTTCGATCTCAAGGAACGCGACACGCTGCTGAACTGCGTCGCCTTCGGGGCTGCCGCTACCTCGTTTCCGGCCTTGGCCAACGGCGATCAAATCATCGCCTACGGCACGGTCCAGACCTACGAATTGCGATCGAACTATCAGCTGCGCGTCTTCGCGGTAGCCGCGGAGGGTGCGAGCGGCGTGCTTCACCAGCGGTACGAGGCCCTCAAAGCGCGGCTGGACGCAGAAGGCTTGTTTGCGACGGATCGCAAGCGCCCGCTGCCGCGATACCCGTTTTGCGTCGCGCTGGTGACCTCGCGCACGGCTGAAGGCGGGCGGGACTTCGTGACGCAGGCCCGGGCGCGCGCTCCGCAGGTTGCCATCCGATTCGTCGATGCACCAGTCCAAGGCGAACAAGCGGCGGTCGAGATCGCGCGCGCGATCGCTCGCGCTTCGGCGATGCGAGATGTGGACCTGATCGTGCTCGCCCGCGGCGGGGGCTCGCTGGAGGATCTGTTCGTCTTCAGCGACGAGCGCGTTGTTCGCGCGCTCGCGGCGTCACGTATTCCCACCGTGTCGGCGATCGGACACGAAGCCGATAGTCCGCTGACGGATTTTGTTGCAGATCATCGCGCGGCGACGCCGTCGGCTGCCGCGCAGCTCTTGCCCAAGCGCGACGACCTGCTGCAGCAGCTGGCCGCGCTGCGCCGTGCGCTCGAGCGCGACGTCGAGCGCGCGGTCGCGGTCCGGCGTCAGCGCGTCGACAGCGCGCGCCGGCACCTCGTGGCCGCGTCCCGTGAACGGACGGGCGTCGTGCGCGACCGCCTTGCGCGCGTGGAGCGGCGCTTGGCCGCGGTCGCCCCGGCGGCCCGGTTAGCACAGCGCCGCGCCCGCTTCGAAGAATTGCGCGACCGGCTGACGCGCACCGCCCCGAACGCCATGCGTCGCCGCGCCGACCGCCTCGGCGTTCAGACGACGCAGCTCGAGACCGCGATGGCACGGCTGATCGAACGCGGGCGGGCGCGGCTGCAGCGTATCGAGGCGGCGCTCGGCGGCAACAACCCCGAAGCGATCCTGCAACGCGGATATGCGATCGTCACGGATGAGAGCGGGCGGCCGCTGCTCGATGCGGCCGCCGCTCCGCCGGGCTCACGCATCACGGCCCAACTCGCTCGCGGAAGGCTCGCCGCACGTGTCGAAGCCGAAGGATCGGATGGCAGACGACAAATCGGCCTCTTTTGAAGGCTCGCTCCAGCGCTTGGACCAGATCGTGAAAGCACTCGAGACCGAAGAACCGGAACTCGAGCGGGCGGTCGCGCTCTACAGCGAGGGCCGGGACCTCGTCGGCCGTTGCGAAGGACTGCTCAAGAACGCGCAGCAGGCGATCGATGCCGTCAACGCCCCCGCGGCGCGTTCGCTCGAGGGCGCGCCCGATGACGACGCGGCCCCGTTCTGAAGCGCGGCGTCTGGACGCCGTCGTCGCTGCAGCGTCCGGCTTGACGCGCACGCAGGCCCGCGCGCTGATTTTGGCCGGCAAGGTCCGCGTCGATGACGCGCCGGCGACGAAGCCCGGCGGTACCGTTCCCGACGGCGCGCGGGTCGTGGTGGCCGAACGCCCGCGCTTCGTAAGCCGGGGCGGCGACAAACTCGCCGGCGCGCTGGCGGCGTTCGGATTCGATCCCGCCGGTCTCGACGCACTCGACGTCGGGGCATCGACGGGCGGCTTCACCGACGCGCTGCTGCAAGCCGGCGCGCGCAGTGTCACCGCGCTCGACGTCGGGTATGGACAGCTGGCGTGGCCGCTGCGCGAGGATCCGCGCGTCACGGTCATCGAGCGGACGAACTTTCGGCTCTTGGGCGACGACGCGTTTCCGAGCGGCTTCGATCTGATCGTCATCGACGCATCGTTTATCTCGCTGCGCACGATCGCCGCGCGCGCGGTGGGGTACCTGCGAGATGCCGGCGCGATCATCGCCCTGGTGAAGCCGCAATTCGAAGCCGGCCGCGAGCGCCTGCGCGGAAGCGGCGGTGTGGTGCGCGACACTGCGGTCCACACGGCGGTCCTGCACGAGGTGCGCGCGGCGCTGCACGCGCACGGGCTGCAGGTCGTCGATGCGACACCCTCGCCGCTGCGCGGCCCGTCGGGCAACGTCGAATTCTTTTTCCTGTTGCGCCGCGACGGCCCCGCCCTCGACGATGCGGCGCTCGCCGCGCTCGTGCAGCGCGCGCAGGCGCCGAGAGATGCGGCCGGCTGAGGTGGCGATCAAAGCGATCGCGCTGTATCTGAACCCCGACCGGCCGCAAGCGGTCGAGACCGCGCGTCGCGTCGCGGCGATTGCGGTACGACACGGCATGAGGGTCGCGCTGTGTGCAAGCGAACCGGCCGTGCTCGGCCTGCCCGACACCTGCGACATCCGTGAGGCCGAACTTCTGCTGACGATCGGCGGCGACGGCACGCTCTTGCGCGGAGCGCGCATCGCGCACCCGCTCGGCATCCCGATCCTCGGCGTCAATACCGGCCGGCTCGGCTTTCTCACCGAGGTGGAGGCCGATGAGGATGGGTACGCCGCGCTCGAACGCACCTTCGAGGGTCAGCCGGCGATCGAAGAACGCGTGGCCTTGGACGCGCAGGTCGTCGGCTCGGAACAGACCCATCTCGCCATCAACGACGTCGTCGTCCGCCGGGGTGCGCAGGCCCGGCTGCTTCCGTTCGGGGTCGTGCTCAACGGCGAAACGATCGCGCAGCTGCCCTCGGACGGCGTGATCGTCGCGACCCCGGCCGGCTCGACCGGGTATTTTCTCAGCGCCGGCGGACCGATCATCCACCCCGCCGTCGATGCGCTCGGGGTGGCAGGCCTGATGCCGCACACGCTGTTCGCGCGACCGCTGATGGTGCCGAGCAGCGCCACGATCGAGATCACTTGCAACGGCGAGATCGCGCGCGCGAATCTCGAAACCGACGGCGTCATCGGCGCCGACCTGCGCGCGGGCGACCGCGTCGTGATCACCCGCGCCGCCGCCCCGATCCTTTTCGCGCGCGTGCGCCCGCGGGCGTTTTTCACCCGGCTCGAAGACAAACTGCGCTGGGGCGCCCCGATCAAGGCGCAATGACGCTGCTTCGCCTGACGATCGAAAATGTAGGACTGATCGCGCGGGCGGAGGTCGCGTTCTCGAGCGGGCTGACGGTCGTCACCGGCGAGACCGGTTCCGGGAAGACGATGCTGCTCGACGCGCTCGGGCTCGCGCTCGGCGCGCGTGCCGATCCGGCCAGCGTGCGCGCCGGCAGCCCGAGCGCACGCGTTGTCCTCGAGATCGCCCCGGACGACGAGCTGCGCGCTCGGCTCGACGCGGAGGGCTTCACGCTCGAGGACGACGACGACCTGATCGTGCAGCGTGACGTGCACACCGGGGGGCGGTCGCAGGGGCGTATCAACGGCGTTCCCGCCAGCGCCGGCCAACTGCGCGCGCTGATCGGGACGCTGGTCGACGTCATCTCGCAGCACGAGGCCCAACGCCTGTTGGAACCATCCTATGCGCTGGATCTGCTCGACCGTTACGCCGGCGGCGACGCGCTCGCGCTGCGCGGCGAGGTACACGAGCTGCACGCGGCGCTGCGGCGCGCTCGCGAGCGTGCCGCGGCGCTGCGTGACGACGACGGACGCGCGCTGGCCCGCGCGGAGTTCACCCGGTTCGCGCTGACCGAGATCGATGCCGCGCAGCTGACGGACGACGACGAAGATCGGCGCCTGCGCGAGCGTCGCGACGTGCTGGCCAACGCGGAGCGCATCGTCGCTGCGCTGGCAGCGACCTCCGCCGCCTTCGAAGACGAGGGCGGAGCGGTCGACACGCTCGGCAGCGCGGAACAGGCATTGCTCGGCCTCGCCCGCTTCGGCGAACGCTTCGCCGAATTGGCCGCCGCGACGGGTGCGCTGCAAAGCGAGACGAACGAACTTGCGGCGCGCGTGGCACGTGAACGCGAGGCGGCCGAACTCGATCCGGCCGAACTCGAGGCCGTCAGCGCGCGGCTCGACGCGCTCGACCGGTTGAAGAAGAAGTACGGCGGCGCGCTGGCCGCGGTGCTGGCGCAGCGCGAGACCTTCGCCGCCGAGCTGCTGGACGTCGACGACCGCGACGCGCAGATCGCACAGACCCAACGCGAGCTCGCGACCCTCGGCGCGACGCTGGAGACGCGCGCCGCGGCGCTGAGCGCCGTGCGCGCGATCGCGGCGGCCGGCATCGCTGCGGCCGTCGCGGCGGAACTTGGCGCGTTGGCGATGCCGGCCGGTCGCCTGCGCGTCGCGCTCGAACCGCTTGACGAGATCGGTCCGGCGGGCGCGGAGCGCGCCGAGCTGCGCTTCGCCGCCAACCCCGGCGAACCGGAACGCGCGCTCGCGAAGGTGGCCTCGGGCGGCGAGCTCTCACGGGTCCTGCTCGCGGTCGTCGTCGTGCTGGCCGACCGGCGCGACCGAACGGCGCTGATCTTCGACGAGATCGATGCCGGGATCGGCGGCGCGACGGCCGCAGCCGTCGGGGTTCGCCTGGCACGTCTCGCGCGCAGCGCGCAAGTCGTCTGCGTCACCCACCTGGCGCAGATCGCCTCCTACGGCGACGCCCAGCTCGTGCTTCGCAAGCACGTGAAGGCCGGCACGACGACCATCGGTGCGGTCGCGCTCGAAGACGCCGAACGTCCGGCCGAGATCGCGCGCATGCTGGCCGGCGACGAACGCGGCGTGGCCCTCGAGCACGCGGTCGAATTGCTCGCGGCCCGCGAAACGGCGCGCTGAAGGCCGACCGGGACGCGCGCGCGGCCAGCGGGAAGGTTGCCTGATGCAGACCGAGGTGAATGCCCAGCGCACCTTCGCCAGCGACAACAATGCCGGTGCGCATCCGCTGGTGCTGGCGGCGCTGGCGGACGTCAACACCGGTCACGTCCCGGGCTACGGCGACGACCCGTACAGCGCGAGCGCCGAGCGTGCCTTTCGCGCTCTGCTCGGCGACGAAGCGCAGGTCTTCTTCGCATTCAACGGCACCGGCGCGAACGTGGTCGCGCTGGCGGCGGCGCTGCGGCCGCACCAGGCCGTGATCTGCCCGGCGCAGGCGCACCTCAACGTCGACGAGTGCGGCGCGTTCGAGCGGTTCGCCGGCGGGAAGCTGCTCGACGTGCCGGTGAGGGGCGGAAAGCTCACCCCCGACGACGTCCTGCGCCAGCTGCACGGCATCGGCGACCCGCATCACGTCCAGCCCGCCGCGATCTCGATTTCGCAGTCGAGCGAAGTCGGCACGGTGTACACGCTCGCGGAGCTTCGGGCACTGGGCGACGTCGCGCGCGAGCACGGCCTCTTCTTTCACGTCGACGGGGCGCGGCTGGCGAACGCCGCCGCGGCGCTGGGAGCCGATCTGCGCACGATGCTTGCCGAGACGGGCGTCGATGCGTGCACCTTCGGCGGCACCAAGAACGGCATGCTGTTCGGGGAAGCGATCATCTTTCCGCGTCCTCACCCCGCCGTCGAGGTCATGCCCTACGCGCGCAAGTCCGGGATGCAGCTGGCGTCGAAGATGCGTTTCGTCGCCGCCCAGTTCGAGGCGCTGCTGCAGGATGGGCTATGGCTCGAGAACGCGTCGCGGGCGAATCGCATGGCGCGCCGTCTCGCCGACCGCGTTGCGGCGATCCCCGGCGTACGGCTCATCTACCCGATCGAAGCCAACGGCGTCTTCGCGGCGCTGCCGCAGCGCGCGATCGCGCCGCTGCAGGCAGTGCGCCGCTTCTACGTGTGGGATGAAGCCGCGTCGATCGTGCGCTGGATGTGCTCCTTCGACACGACCGAGGACGACGTCGACAGCTTCGCCGACGCCGTCGCCCGCGAAGTCACTTCCGCGTAGGCGACTCGCGGTGCAACCGCGGTTATCATGAAGGCAGGCGGTGGAGTGGATTCGACTTTGTCGAATCCTTCGCGTTTGCGGCTTCGCCGCAAGCCGCCCGCAGAATTATCTTGACGGCAAACGATGGATCTTTAAGACGTTGGTGCCGCCTTCGCCGACCGGCATCCCGCTGGTGATCGCGATCGTCTCACCGGGCGCGGCGTGGCCTTCCGCGACGATCCGCGCTTCGGCGATCTCGATCAGCGTCTCGATGTAGCGGTAGGATTGCACGACCGATGACTCGACGCCCCACACGACGGCCATCCGGCGCGCGACTTCTTCGAGCGGCGTCAGCGTGACGATGCGTGCCTGCGGGCGGAACGACGACACGTAGCGCGCCGTGTTGCCGGTAGTCGATCCGCTGACGATCAGCCGCAGATCGAGCGCATCGGCCGCGCGGACCGACGCTTCGGCGATCGACATGCCGATGTGGGCGTCCGAATCGACGAGAGCCGTCTCGAGCGAGCGCCGCTTGCGGAGTTCGCGATGCGGGTATTGCGCTTCGACGTGCATGGCGATGGTGGCCATCGTCCGCACGGCTTCGAGCGGATAGAGTCCGCGCGCCGTTTCGCCGGACAGCATCACGGCGTCAGTGCCGTCGAGGATCGCGTTCGCGACGTCGGTCGTCTCGGCGCGGGTCGGGCGCGGTGAAGATATCATCGACTCGAGCATCTGGGTTGCGGTGATCACCGGCTTGGAGATGCGGTTAGCGCGCGCGATCAGATCCTTTTGGGTGAGCGGGACATCTTCGAGCGGGATCTCGATCCCCAGGTCGCCGCGCGCGACCATGATCGCATCGGCGACCGCCAGGATGTCGTCGATGTGTTCGAGCGCCTCGTGCTTCTCGATCTTGGCGATAACCGGAATGGTCTGACCCGCTTCGGCGATGTGCTGTTTGACCCGCCACACGTCTTGCGCCGTACGCACGAACGAGACCGCCACCCAATCGACGCCGTTTGCGATGCCGAAGTCGAGATGCTCGAGGTCGCGGTCGGTGACGGCGTCCAGTTCGAGCGTGCCGTCCGGATAATTGATGCCCTGTTTTGCGCGCAGTTCGCCGCCGGTTTCGACCAGCGTGCGCACGCATGGTCCCTCGATCGCGGTGACGCGCAGCGCGATCGAGCCGTCGGCAAGATAGATGCGCTTTCCGACTTCGACGTCGCGCGCGAAACCGGCGTAGCTGACGGCGACCGATTCGGCATCGCCGGGACCAGACTCGGTCGTGAGCGTGAACGGCGTTCCGGCGACGAGCTGAATCGAGGTCACGCCATCCCCGAAGTCCCCCGTCCGCACCTTCGGGCCAGGTAGATCCTGGAGGATCGCCACGTGCAGCTCCAGCTCACGTGCGATGCGGCGCACGTCCGCGATCGTCGCGGCGTGCTCCTCGTGCGTCCCGTGCGAGAAATTGAGCCGGGCGACATTGACGCCGGCTAGGAAAAGCGACCGCAGCATCGCGGGATCGCGCGACGCGGGTCCGATTGTCGCCACGATCTTCGTGCGCTTGGGCGGCGGACGCATCGGCGTGCGCGGTTCCGCGACTGCACCTGCGGTCCTGCGGATGGGAGAAAGCACCGTCACATTTGATCAACGGTGGACGACCCTTCCAGGTTCGCGGGGGATGGTGTTTGCCCGTCTCCCCGAACAGGGCTCGCGGTCGTGATGCCGCCGCAGCACCAGGACGCGCATATCGAACGGCCTTCGCAGCGCCGCGACTTCGTCGCGCTCACGTTGTCGGCCATCCTGCACGTCTTGGCACTCTTGCTCTTGCTGTGGCTGGTGAGCCAATCGGCCTCCACGAGCACGAGCGAAACGACCGCTGCGGCCGATCTCATCGTCGAGGAGCGCGCTCCGACCGCCGCGCCGGCCGTGCAGCCGCCCTCGGCGGCGCCCGTCCCGCCGCCGACACCTGCGCCGGTGGCGGTCCGCCGGTCCCGGACGGTGCCGCGCCGCGTGCCGCGCCGAATCGCCGTTCGCCCCCGCCCGGTGCCGCCGCGTCATCACGAGCTCGCGGTGGAGCGGCCTTCGGCGCCGCCTCAGCCGACGATCCCGCCCACGGTCCCGCCGACGGCGCTGCCGGTGGTCGTGACGACGCGCGCGCCCGAAGTCGAAACGACCGTGCCGCCGACCGTTCTTCCGACGGCGCTCCCGACGGTACGCGTGGCGCTGGAAACCCCCCTACCGACCGCGCTCCCGACCCAGGCGCCGACCCGCCCGCCGACCGCTGCTCCGACGGTCGCCGCGACGACGGCGCCGACGGTGCCGCCGACCGCGAGGCCGACGCGGCCGCCGACGGTAGCGCCGACGACGGCGGCCACATCGCCCCCGACCGAGACGCCAACCCGCCGTCCGACGGCCGCGCCGACCGCGGCTCCGACCGCCGAGCCGGCGACGCCCGCTCCCGCGACTGCTCCGCCGCGACCGAGCGCCGCGCCGACCACCGGCCCGACCGCCGCGCCGACGCGGGCGCCGGTCATGCCGGCAACCTCGGCGCCGCGGGCCGAGCCCGGGACTCCGCGCCCGGCCGCGAGCGCCGCCGCTGCGGCGCATCCGGCGGGATCGTCCGGCCCGAAACCGGGCCCGACCGGTCTGCGGCCGGCCTCGTCCGGACCCACCGGCCCCGGCACGGGCGCACCCCGAGCGGGCTCGCCGCAGCCGACGCGCGCTCCGGCTTCGGGCCTCGGTCGCCCCGCGGGTGCGGCGAGCGCATCGCCGGGCCCGGGAAACTCGCTGAACGACCGGCTGCGCGCGCTCCTTCCGCACGGTCCGGTCAATTCGATCAAGGGCTACGGGCCGGCCGCAATCGACCCCGGCGCGGCCGCCGCCGACTGGGAAAAGCTGGTTGCGGTGCCGGCCGACGTCCTGGCCCGAACCTTCGGGCTGATCCGCCGGACGCGCACGCTCGTCCACGCCGACTCGGTGACCTATGTGTTCGAGCGGACGCGCGACCTGTTCGGCCGCGAGGTGTGCCGCGCGTTCCGGATCACCGAGCACCCGCCGCCGACGCCGCCGCCGCGTTTCGACCCCAAGAACCCGCTCGTCTTTCCCGACCGCAATCCGGATCTCAAGCCGATCACGGAGTACGTCGATGTCTCCTGCGACGACCCGAGCATGCGCAAAGTCGTCCCGGGCTCCCTCGCAACGCCCATGCCGCAGCGGCCCTAGCGGGCCCCGGCGCGCGCGGTTGCAGGAAATCGCCCTTCGTCGTATGATGTCGGATGGACGTTGACGCTGGAAGCGTGGGCACTGCCCGCGCTTCTCTGTTGTAAAGCATAAGGAACTGGTCATGGACCGAGCACAGCGGGAAAACGCCGCGCCTCCTGGAGGACCTGAGGCCGGCAAACCGGCGATGGACCGAGCACAGCGGAATGGTGCTCCGCTTCCTCGGTTGTTGCGAGGTCGGACTGGAGGCCCCGCGCACAGCGCGGAGGGCTCGCAGCCTGAGGCGGAAAGCCTTCAAACGCAGAGCCTTTTTACCGAATCGTTCGAGCGGGTCGTGCACGCGCTGCCGCACCAGCCGGAGTTTCGGGGCGTGGAGATCGTCGCCACGCAAGCGCGCCGAAGCCACGGCGCAACGGCGCTTGGAGTGACGATCGACCGCGAGGGCGGGGTCGACGTCGCAACCTGCGAACGCGTCGCGGCGCGCATCAACGCCGCGCTGGACGCGTTCACCGATCCCTATACGCTCGAGATCGAATCGGCCGGTTTGAACCGTCCGCTCACCAAGCCGGCCGACTACGAACGTTTTGCCGGCCGTGACGTACGCATCGTGTCGACGCTGCCGATCGAGGGAGCCAAGACGCACCGCGGCCGGCTCGACGGCGTACGCGGCACGAACGTCATCCTGGCCCGCGAGGGCAAAGAATTGCCGATCCCGCTCGCGGTGATCAAATCCGCCAACCTGGAGTACGACGTGCGCGCCGATCTCCAGCGGGCCAAACAACGAGAGAAGAACCGATGAACGCAGAGATGATCGCGGCGCTCCGCGAGATTGAGAACGAGCGCAATATCAGCTTCGAGTCGCTGCTCGAAGCGCTCGAGGCTGCGCTGATCTCCGCCTACAAGCGCAACTTCGGCGGCGAAGCGAACGCGATCGTCACCATCGATCGTCAGACCGGCGACTATCAAGTCTACCACCGCCGCACGGTCGTGAGCGACGGCGACGTGCAAGATTCGAAGCTGGAGATCGCCAGGGGTGAGGCGGGTTCGCGTTACGAGCCCGGTGATTTCTACGACGAAATCGTTACCCCGCGCGATTTCGGACGGATCGCGGCTCAGACCGCCAAGCAAGTGATCGTGCAGCGCATCCGTGAAGCCGAGCGCGATACGGTGTACAACACCTACTCGGCGAAGCTGCACGACGTCGTGCTCGGCACGGTGCAGCGCTACGAACAGCGCAACATGTTCGTGCTGCTCGACGATCGCAAGACCGAGGCGCTGCTGCCGTTCTCCGAACAGGTTCCGCGCGAGAACTACCGCATCAACGATCGGATCCGCGCCTTCGTCCTCGACGTGCGCAAGACGAACAAAGGCCCGCTGGTCGTGCTGTCGCGCGCGGCCGAAGGGCTCGTTCAGCGTTTGATCGAGTTCCAGGTCCCGGAGATCCAGGACGACATCGTCGAGATCATGGCGATCGCGCGCGAACCCGGCGCCCGCACGAAGGTCGCGGTCATGTCGAAACGTCCCGAGATCGACGCGGTCGGCGCGTGCCTGGGTCCGAAGTCGTCCCGCATCGGGAACGTCTCCGACGAGCTGCGCGGCGAAAAGATCGACGTGATCCGCTGGGCGCCCGACTTGCCGACCTTTGTGGCCAACGCGCTCGCGCCGGCCAAAGTGCTCGGCGTCGAACTGTTCGAGGACGAGGGGATCGGGCTCGTCACGGTACCCGACCATCAGCTGTCGCTGGCGATCGGCCGCGAGGGGCAGAACGTGCGGCTGGCCGCGCGTCTGACCGGTTGGCGGCTGGACATCACCAGCGATTCCGAGGCGGCCGAAGCGCGCGAACGATACCTCGCCGAGCGCGAGGCCCGGGCGGCCGAAGCGGCCGCTGGGGAGACCGCGGTCGTCGAAGAGCCGGTCGCTGAAGACGGGGCAGCCGAGGAGGACGACGTCATCGACCAGGATGAACTGCTGCGTCGCCTCCAGGAGATCAAGCGGGAGCTGTTCACCAGCGAATGACGCCCGTCCGCACCTGCGTCGGCTGCCGGACCGCGTTCCCGCAGCCGGCGCTGCGGCGCTTCACGCGGTCCCTCGACGGACGCTGGAGCGCCGACCGGGGTCCCCGCTCAGCGGGACGCGGAACGTACCTCTGCTCGCGCGCGTGCGCGCAACGAGTCGCAAAGAACAGACGTTATCCGGGGTTCAGTGTCGAAGCTCTGTTACAATGGTAGCCCCGGATCACGGAACTATGACGTGAGCGGCGGTGGCGCCTCGTGGCGCCGTTTTCGAGAAGGATTGCATGCCAGCCGGTAAACCCAGGATTTTCGAGCTCGCCAAGGAGCTTGGAATGTCGTCGAAAGACCTGCTCGCGCTCTTCGAGCGCCTCGGTCTCGACGCGAAGAATCAGCTCAGCGTCGTCGAGCCGAAGGTCGCCGACCTTCTTCGCGCACAGCTCAAGGGCGCAAAGACGGCCACCAAAACGGCGGTTGCTGCGCCGGAGGCTGCGCCGCCCGCTGCGGCGGCCACCACGACGGCCGCCTCCGCACGGAACGGAAACGCCGCCGTTGCGCCGTCGGCGCGCACCAAGGCCGCTGCCGCGGCGAAGCCCCCGACCGCCGCCGAGGTTGAGCCGAACGCGCCGGCTGCTGCCCCGCCGAAACTGCGCCCGATACCCAGCACGCCGGCCCGCCGGCCGGCGGCGAAAAAGGCCGCGCCGGCCGCGGAAGCGGCCCCGGTCGTCGAACTGCCTCCCGACGAGGCCGCCCCTCAGCCGGCCGCTGCCGGACCGCGCCCCGCCGCGACCGGCCCCATGCCGCCGGCCCGCCCCGTCGCGCCGAGCGAGCCGGTCCAGCAGCTGCAGCCCGTCCCGAGCGGCCAAGCCTCGATTCGGCCGCCGCGACCCGCGCAGCGCCCGCTGAGCGCGCCCGGTCAAGGCAACGGACAGATCCCCGGCCGCCCCGGCGTCGCGCCGCGGCCCGGTCAGGGTGTTCCCGGCCAATATCAGCAGGCGCGTCCGCCTGCACCCGGAGCACCCACTCCGGGCGCGCCGGCTGCGCCGAACGCCGCGGCGGCTCCCGGCGCCCCCGCCAGCCGTCGTCCGGCCGGCAACGGCGCGTTCCGCGCGATCCCCGGCGCTACCGCGGGGCCGCGTCCCTTCGGCGGCGGCCGCCCGGGCATTCCGGCCGGCAACGGCCCCATCACGCCGGGCGGACCGACCCCGTCGTCGGGTGGCGGACCCGGCGGCCGCCCCGGCAACCGTGGCCGCGGCACGCGCGAGCAGCTCGAGGCCAAGAAGGCCCGCGATGCGGAGATGCGGCTCGAGAAGCAGCGTCGCCGCAGCGGGGGTGCGTACGTCGACCGGGTCGAGGATCCCAGCAAACAGCTCGAGTCGATCGAGATCCCCGACGTCCTGACGGTCCAGGAACTCGCGACCTCGATGATCGTGCCTGCGGCCGACGTCATCCGCGAGCTCATTCGCATCGGCACCATGGCGACGATCAACCAGAACATCTCGTCGGATCAAGCGACTGCCGTCGCCCGCAAGTTCGGCTTCAACGCGATCGTGAAGGAAGCCGGCGACGAAGTGGTTGTCGAGCAGGAAGAAGACAAGCCGGAGATGCTGCAGACGCGGCCGCCGGTCGTCACCGTCCTGGGTCACGTCGACCACGGCAAGACGTCGCTGCTCGACAAGATCCGTTTCGCGAACGTTGCTGCCGGCGAAGCAGGCGGCATCACGCAGAAGATCGGCGCGTACACGGTCTCGCAAAACGGCCGCGAGATCACGTTCATCGACACACCCGGTCACGAGGCGTTCACCGCGATGCGCGCCCGCGGCGCGAAAGTCACCGACGTCGCGATCCTGGTCGTGGCGGCCGACGACGGCGTCATGCCGCAGACAAAGGAAGCGATCTCGCACATCAAGGCTGCGGGCGTTCCGATCGTCGTCGCGATCAACAAGATCGACAAGGAAGACGCCCAGCCCGATCGCGTCAAGCAGCAGCTCACCGACGAAGGCCTCCAGCCGGTCGAATGGGGCGGCAAGATTGAGATGGTCGGCGTTTCGGCCCGCAACGGCACCAACATCGATCAGCTGCTCGAGACCGTGCTGCTCGAAGCCGACCTGCGCGAACTCAAAGCCAACCCGCACCGGCGTGCCGCCGGCGTGGTGATCGAGTCGGCGCTCGACCGCGGTCGCGGTCCGGTCGCAACCGTGCTCGTACAGAACGGCACGCTGCGCGTCGGCGACGTCGTCGTGGTCGGGCCGACCTACGGGAAGATCCGGGCGCTGATCGACGACAAGGGCAAGCAAACGAAAAAGGCGGGCCCGTCGGTCCCGGTCGAGATCATGGGGCTCAACGACGTCCCCTCGGCCGGCGACACGATGTTGGTCGTCTCCGACGAAAAATCGGCCCGCGAAGCGGCTGCCAAACGTTCCACCAAGCGACGCGACGTGCGCATGGCGGCCACCACCGGCGGTGCGAAGGTCTCGCTCGAGACCTTCATGATGATGCCGGCCGACGGCGGGCAGAAAACCCTCAACCTCGTGCTCAAGGCCGACGGCCAAGGCTCGGTCGAGGCGTTGCGCGGCCGTGTCGAATCGCTCTCGAACGGTGAAGTCGACGTGCGCGTCATCCTCGCCGGCGTGGGCGGCATCACCGAAAACGACGTCAACCTCGCGTCGGCGTCGAACGCGGTGCTGATCGGCTTCAACATCCGGCCCGACGAGTCGGTCAAACGTCTCGCCGATTCGGAGCAGGTCGATCTGCGTTTCTATCAGGTCATCTACGACGTCGAAAACGACCTCAAGAAGGCCATGGTCGGCATGCTGGCGCCGAAGTTCCGCGAGATCGTACTCGGACGTGCCGAAGTGCGCGAGATCTTCAAGGTCTCGAAGGTCGGGACGATCGCCGGCTGCTACGTGCAGAGCGGCAAGATCACGCGCAACTCCAAGGTGCGGGTCCTGCGCGATGCGGCGGTCGTGTTCGACGGCGAGATCGAGTCGCTGCGGCGCTTCAAGGACGACGTGCGCGAGGTTGCCGAGAACTTCGAGTGCGGTATTCAGGTCGCGCGCTTTGCCGATCTCAAGGCGGGTGATGTGATCGAGGCTTGGACTTCAGAGCTTGTCGCTCCGGAGTTGCAGCCGGCGTAGTGGCTTACGTTGTGGCGGGCGTCGGCGGCGGGCACACCGCCCTGCCGGGGACGTCCGTGTTTTCCCGTCCGTGGGAAAACACTACTCGTGCACAATCGGCTCTCGGCATCCTGCCTTCGCCGATTGCTGCAACGCCCCGTCATGACGGTGTGCCCGCCGCCGACGCTTGGCACGATAGGTTTCCGCCACGGAGGGCCCGATGAAGCAGCAGCGGCAGGCTCGGATCGATGCTGAGGTTCAGCGGGCGCTGGCGAAGATCATCAGCGAGGATCTCAAGGATCCGCGGTTGGGGTTTGTGACCGTGGTGCGGTGCGAGATCACGCAGGATATGAAGTTCTGCAAGGTGTTCGTGTCGATCATCGGCGACCGGCATGTCGCGCGGCAGTCGATGGATGCCTTGGAGCATTCGGCGCGGTTTCTGCGCGGCGAGCTTGGGCATGCGATCGATCTGCGGTACACGCCGGAATTGACGTTCGTCGAAGATCGCACGACCGAGCGCGCGATCGCGCTGCACAAGACGCTCGAGCGCGCAAAGGTGATCGATGAGTAGCGTCACGGTCGTCTCAGACAGCACCGAGACGGTGGTCAAAGCGCTGTTGGTCCGGTCGTCGTTCATGTTCGTCTCGCACGTGAAACCGGATGGCGATACGCTGGGGGCGGGGCTCGCGCTGGGGATCGCGCTCAAGCAGCTGGGCAAACGCGTCGGTTACTTTCAGCAGGATCCGGTACCGCGGAATCTGCGCTTTCTGCCGGATGCGGAGTTCGTCGCGCGCGAGGTCCCCGCCGAGCTGCCGGCCGATACGCTGTGGGTGTTCTGCGATATGAGCGATTTCTCGCGCGCCGGGGAATTTCTGCCGCAGCTCGAGCGGGCGAACATGCTCGACATCGACCATCATCTGGGGAACTCCCACTTCGGCGCGCTCAACTACGTGATTCCTTCGGAAGCGTCGACCGGCACCTGCGTGCTGCGGCTGCTGCATGAACTCGACGTGCAAATCACGCCCGAGATCGCAACCTGCATCCTGACCACGATCATGACGGATACCGGTGCGTTCATGCACACCAACACCACCGCCGCCGTGCTGCGGATGTCGGCTGAGATGATCGAGCACGGCGCCGATAAGCCCCTCATCACCGAGGAGATCTTCGCCAACAAGCGGTTTGCGGCGACGAAACTGCTGGGGATGGCGTTGGATCGCGCGGTCCTCGAAAACGACGGGCGGTATTGCTGGACCGTCGTCGACGAAGCGATGCTCGACGAAGCACAGGCCGACGGCGAGGATACCGAAGAGATCATCCAGCATCTGCGTGCCGTCGAAGGGGTCGAAGCGGCGGCGCTCTTCAAGGATTTCGACGGCGCGGTGCGCGTCAGTCTGCGTTCGAGCGGACGCATCAACGTCCAAGCGGCGGCCGCGACGATGGGCGGCGGCGGCCATTTCATGGCGTCTGGATTGACCTATCCGGGCGATCTCAAAGCGGCACTCGAAGGTGTTCATGCCGCACTGCGTGCGCAGGGCCTTTGAGGTTTCGGCTTCGCCGAATCCATCGCGACAACTGGGGTAGCTCGTGCTCGGTTTCGTGAACCTCTTCAAGCCGGCGGGTCCGACGTCGACGCAATTCGGCGCGCGGTTGCGGCGGATCTATCCGGGGCCGGGCGGCAAGTTGGCCGTTGGGCACATCGGCACGCTCGATCCGCAAGCTTCCGGCGTGCTCCCGATCGCGCTTGGGAAGGCGACCCGGCTGATCCCGATGATCGCCGACCGGCGTAAGGGATACGTGTGCACGCTGGTGTTCGGACGCGCCACGGTCACCGGCGATGCGGGCGGCGAGACGCTGGTCGAGCGTGCGGTGCCCTCCGACCTGGACGAAAGGCTGCAGGCTGTGCTGCCCGCGTTCGTCGGAGCGGTGGCGCAGGTGCCGCCGATGTACAGCGCGCTCAAGAGCGGCGGCCGGCGTCTGTACACGCTCGCGCGCGCCGGGCAGACGGTCGTGCGCGAAGCGCGCTCGATCACGATCTACGCGCTGGCGGTGCTCGGACGCGATGCCGATACGATCCGGCTGCGGATCGCCTGCAGCGAGGGGACGTATGTCCGCGCGTTGTGCGAAGATCTTGCTGCGGCGTGCGGAACGGTCGGTCACATGGGCGCGCTGCTGCGCGACGCGTCCGGGCCGTTCGTGCTCTCCGAGAGTTGGACGCTGGATGAGGTGGAGCGCGCACCCGCGGAAGCGCTGGTTCCTCCGGAGCGCGTGATTCCGATTCCGACGGTCGTCCTCGATGGCCGCCGTGCGACGGATTTTCGCGCCGGGCGATTGGTGGCGCTGGCGGAGATGCCGGCCGACAAGCATGTTTTCGTGCGTGATTCCGCACGCGCGCTGGTCGGCGTCGGTGAGACGGTCGGCGCACTGCTTGCGCCCCGCAAGGTGTTTCTGTGAAGATCCATCACGCACTGCCGCAAACGCCGCCCGGGCGCGCATTCGTCGTCACGATCGGCTTCTTCGACGGCTTTCATCGCGGTCACCGCGCGATCGTCCGCGCTGCGCTGCACGCGCGCCGGCCCGGTGAGCGGACTGCGGTGCTGACGTTTCGCGAGCATCCGTCGACCTTCTTGCGGCCCGGCCAGGAGCCGCCGCTGATCGCGACGCTCGAGGAGCGCGTCAATGCCTTCGCGCGTGCGGGCATCGACGTCGCCTACGTGATACCGTTCGATGCTTCGGTGGCCGGGTTGAGTCCGGCGGCATTTCTCGACGAAACACTGATCGGGCGCCTGAACGCCCGCGCGATGGTCGTCGGCGAGAACTTCCGCTTCGGCAGCAAGCGGGCCGGCGACATCGCCTTTGCGCGGACGCATTTCGAAGCGCGCGGCCGGGAAGTCATCGCGGTGCCCAACGAACGCGACGAGAGCGAACGGGTGTCGAGCACGCGCATTCGCGCGGCGATCGCGAGTGCTGATTTCGCCACCGCCGACCGTTTGCTGGGCGCGTCGTTCGGCGTCGCCGGCGTGGTGACGTTCGGCGCCGGCCGCGGACACGATCTGGGATATCCGACCGCAAACATTGCGGTTCCGGCGCACAAGCTGCTGCCGCCCGACGGCGTGTACCGGACCACAGCGCGGCACGATGGACGGGACTATCTCGGGTTGGCCTCGATCGGGACCAACCCGACCTTCGACGGTGCAAGCCGGAGCGTGGAAGCATGGCTGCTGGACTTCAACGGTTCCCTGTACGGCGAACAGCTCGCCTTGCGCGATTTTCGCTTCGTGCGGCCGCAACGGCGTTTCGATTCGGTCGAAGCGCTGGTGGCGCAGATGCACGACGACGCGGCGACGGTTCGCTTTCCGAGCCTGGTCTAGCGGGAACCGTTCGGGATTCGGCGCCGGTTGTAGGGCCCGTGCAGCTTTTTCGCCTCGCGGCCGTCGCCGCAGCCCTCGTGCTCGTCCCCGCGGCGGCACTCGCCGTTCCGCTGGCCGGCCAGCCGGCACCCGACTTCAGCTTGCCGTCTCCGGACAAGAAAACCGTGGCCCTCGGGGCGCTGAAGGGCCATCCCGTCTATGTGAACTTCTTCGCTTCGTGGTGCGGACCGTGCAACGATGAAGCCCCATCGATCGGGCAGTTGCGCGCGAAGTACGCTCGCAGCGGCTTGGAAGTCGTGGGGATCGACGAACTCGACGCGCCGGGCGAAGCCGCTGCTTTTCAGAAGAAGTATCACGCACCGTATGACCTCGTGGCAACGGACGAGAGCGGAACGGTCGGCAAGGCCTACGGCGCGATTGCGATGCCGGTCCATGTGTTCATCAACCGGCGCGGCGTCGTAACGACCTATCGTTTAGGCCAGATGGATGCGGGCCAGATCGAAACCGCGATCAGGGGTGCGCTAAAGTAGCTGCGGCGCAGAGATCGACGGCGGCGCGTGCTTCCACCCGCGCGTTGAGGTAGCGCCCAGCGCGGTCGTCGCGTTCGGCGCCCGCCAAATCTTCGGCGGCCGCCGCGGTGTTGGGTGATTTCACCGCGCGGCAGGCCGCCACCGCGCCGCGCGCTTGCGCCACGAACGCGTCGGCGTCGACCTGCGCAACGCTGGCGCCGGCGAGCGGGAACGGGGAGGTCTGCAGCGCGCTGGTCTGCGGGATCGTCGACCGCAGGACGGGGATCGGGCTGCCCGGCGTGCGGTTGGCCTCGATCAGCGCCTGGATCGCCTGTGCGCGCGCGTTCGCGTCGTCGCCGAGATTGTAGCTTTGGACCGCATGCTGATACGCCAGCGCCGCGGCGGCGCTGGCCGGCGGGTTCGTCGAGGCCGAGCGTGCGACCGCCATCATGGCATCGAAGATCAGGTTCGCCGTTTGGCTCGAGCCCGGCTGCGGCGGCGTTCGCAGCGGCACGCTCTGCGCCGCCGCGCCGGCGCCGTTCGCGACGATCAGGGCCAGCGCGAGCAGGACGCGCCTCATGCGGCCGCGACCGTGATATCGGTGCCGTCGTAGTCGACGCGCGCGGTGTGTCCGCCGGTCAGCCGTCCGCGCAGGATCGCATCGGAGAGCGGCGTCGTCACGTGGCGCGCGATCGCGCGCGCCACGAACCGCGCACCGCTCCCCTGCGCCATGCTCTCGTCGGCCAGGAAGCGGCGTGCGCGCTCCGTCAGGTGGAGCTGCATCGCCTGCGCGCCGACCCGGGTCGCCAACAGCTCGATCTGGAGCGCGACGATCCGCTCGATCTCGGGCGAGCCCAGCCGCGCGAAGACGACGACTTCGTCGATCCGATCGAGCAGTTCGGGACGGAGCATCGACTCGAGCTCGTCACGTTCGGTGTTCGAGGTCAGCACGATGATCGCGTGACGGAAATCGATCGAGCGTCCCTTGGCATCGGTGACGCGCCCGTCGTCGAGGATCTGCAGCAGGATCGCCGCCACGTCGGGGTGCGCTTTCTCGATCTCATCGAAGAGGACCACCGAGTAGGGGCGCCGCCGAATCGGCTCCGTGAGCTGACCCGGTTCCTCGTGGCCCGTGTAGCCCGGGGGCGCACCGATGAGGCGCGAGATCGTGTGCGATTCGGTGTATTCCGAGAGGTCGAGCCGGATCAGCGCATCGTCGGTCCCGAACAGGGCGTGCGCGAGCGCGCGCGCGAGCTCCGTCTTCCCGACGCCGCTCGGCCCGATGAACAGAAACCCGCCGACCGGTTTGCGCGGATCCTTGAGGCCGGCGCGGGCGCGCCGGATCGCTTCCGCGACCACGCGCACCGCGGCGTCCTGTCCGATGACCCGCGCGCCGAGCGTTTCTTCGAGCGCCAGCAGGCCGGCACGCTGGGCCTCGGTGATCGTGCCTTGAGGGATGCCGGTCCAACGCGACACGACCGCGGCGACCTGCTCGACGGCGACATGCAGATCGCCCCGCATCGCCGCGGTCGCCGCCGCCTCGTCTACGACGTCGATCGCTTTGTCGGGCAAGTACCGATCGGCGATGTAGCGGGCGGAAAGCGCCGCCGCCGCCGCCAGCGCTTCGTCGTCAATCGTGACGCCGTGATGCGCGGCGTACTTCGGCCGCAGGCCGCGCAAGATGGCGACGGTCTGCTCGATCGTCGGTTCGTCGACGTGCACCGGCTGGAAGCGGCGCTCCAGGGCGGCATCGGACTCGACGTACTTGCGATATTCGTCGAACGTCGTCGCCCCGATGCACTGCAGTTCGCCGCGCGCCAACTCCGGCTTGATCATCGAGCTCAGGTCGAGCGACCCTTCGGCCGCACCGGCGCCGACGAGCGTGTGGAGCTCGTCGATGAACAGGATGATGTCGCGCCCGGCGCGCTTGACCTCATCGAGAATCTTCTTGACGCGGCCTTCAAATTCACCGCGGTACTTCGTGCCGGCGACAAGCGGACCGAGTGAGAGCGCCAGCACACGCTTGTCGCGAAGCGCCTGCGGCACGCTGCCCTGCGCGATGCGCTGCGCGAGTCCTTCGACGATCGCCGTCTTGCCGACGCCCGGTTCACCGATCAGCACCGGATTGTTCTTGCTGCGCCGCGCGAGGATCGACACGACGCGTTCGACTTCGTCGTCGCGCCCGATCACCGGATCGAGTTCGCCCTTGCGCGCGGCCTCGGTCAGGTCGCGCGAGTACTGTCCGAGCGTCGAGGAACCGCCCGAAAACACGCGTCCGAGGCTCGTGCCCAGCGACGGGCTGGCCGGGGGCGACGGTTCACTTCCGGATTGCTGCCGCCGGCTGTAGGTATCGAACGCGATCGCGGCCCCGCCGACGAGCGCCGCCGCGGCCGCCGCGGCGCCGAGCACGGTCAGCGGCGCCCGGCGGCGGCGTTTGACGCAATCAGCGCACAATTCGGCCGGTACCCAGCGCCCGCCCCGCAGGGCGAAGTCATGGGTGTTGGCCGGCTTCGCGCGGCAGACCTCACAGGTGGCGGTCATTATCCTCACCTACCCTGCGGCGCCGACCCCGGTTTCGCTGCCGCTGTTTCACGAGGCCGCGTCGGGGGGAAAATCCTTGCGCAGCGCTATATTGAGCGCTCGCACGTCGAGGGATGACGGGAAGGGGAGCATCGATTCAATGGGACTTCTGAGCTGGCTGATCGTGGGGATCATCGCGGGGTTTCTCGCAAAATATGTCGTGCCGGGTGAAGGCATGGGGGGCGTCCTGGGTGACCTCGTGATCGGAATCGTCGGCGCCTTCATCGGCGGCTGGATCTTCAACGCCTTCGGTCACGTCGGCGTGACGGGCCTGAACCTGTGGAGCATCGCGGTGGCGTTCGTGGGCGGCGTGGTTCTGCTGTTCATCTCGCGCCTGCTGAGCGGACGCCGCGCAACGTCCTAGCAGTCGATCGCAACACAGCGCGGCGCGCTCCGAGCGGTCGGAGCGCGCCGCTTTGCTGTTTGGTCAACCCAAGCTCCCGCTTTTGTCGGTAGGAGGCCGCCGGACTCCCGCACAACCCTTCGCGTTGGGATGGCCTATATCATCACCGAGCCCTGCATCGGTACCAAGGACAAATCGTGCGTCGATGTCTGCCCTGTCGACTGCATCCACGGGGACGATGAGGACAAGATGCTCTTCATCGATCCGGAAGTCTGCATCGATTGCGGCGCCTGTGTTTCCGCGTGTCCGGTCGAGGCGATCTACGCCGACGCCGACGTCCCGGAGAAGTGGAAGAACTTCGTCGAGATCAACGCGGACTGGTACAAGAAATAGGTCGTTGAAGCTCGCGTGCGCCGCGCGACCGCTCGCGAGCTGATGGACGAGGTCGTCGACGACGTCGGCGAGCTCGACGCAAACCTGCGCGACATCGCCTTCGCGAACGCGGCCTTCGGCGGGGTCACGCCGGTCTTGCGCGCGCTGCGAGCGTTCGGTGCTCGGAGCGTCTTAGACGTGGGGAGCGGTGCCGCCGACATCCCGCTGGCGATCGTACGCGATGGCGCCCGCCGCGGCGTTCCGCTCGTCGTGACCTGCCTCGACAGCAGCGAGCAGATGCTTGTCATCGCGCGCGCTGCTGCGGCCGGCAATCCGGCGCTGAGCTTCGTGCACGGCGACGGAACGTCGCTGCCGTTCGACGATGGGAGCTTCGACGCTGCGCTGTGCACGCTGGCGCTCCATCACTTCGATCCCGAGCCGGCGGGCGCGCTGCTGCGCGAACTTCGGCGCGTCGCGCGAATGAGTCCGGTCGTGTGCGATCTGCGGCGTTCCGTCCCGGCCTTCGGTGCGACCTGGCTGTGGTCGCGCACGTCGCGTAACCGGTTGACGCGCCACGACGCACCGCTCTCGGTTCGACGCGCCTACACGCCGACCGAGGCACTTGATCTGGCGCGCGAGGCGGGTTGGCGTGCGCCGCGCGTCCGGCGCGAGCCGTTCTTTCGCATGACGCTGACGGACGGCAATCCGCCTGGCGACCTTTCAGCGTTCTCTCATCGTCGAACCTCAGAATGAAGGCTCCATCGCGAAATCACTACGCGCCGTGCCGGCATTGACGGGGCACGCGCACACCGGCGAAGCACGATGAACGACGTGATCGTCGCCGGCGGCGGTCCGGCCGGCAGTGCGGCCGCTCTGCTGCTCGCCCGCGCCGGCGTCGACGTGCGCGTCGTCGAGCGCGCCCGTTTTCCGCGCCGCAAAGTGTGCGGCGAGTACCTGAACGGGGGGGCCGTCGCGGCGCTGGCCCGTCTGGGCGTACTCGACGCCGTCCGGCTGCGTGCCGCGCCGCTGAAGGGCGTGCGTTTGGTTGCGTCCGGAGCCCCGCCGGTCGTGCTGCCGTTCTCCGAGCCTGCGCTGGCATGTGCGCGCGAAGACCTCGACACCATTCTGCTCGACGCCGCCGTCGCAGCGGGCGCGACGCTCGAGCGGGCGCGGGTCGAAGACGTGATCATGAGCGGGGGACGCTGCACGGGTCTTGTCGTGCGCGGCGACGATGACGTGCCCGGCGCGCGTGCCGCGCGCGTCGTGCTCGGTGCCGACGGCGCCGGTTCGCTCGTCGCCCGCAAACTCGGACTCACGCGCACCGGTCCGAGCCGCGGGCGCTACGCGATCGGCGGCCATTACGCCGGCTTCGGTGCGCTGGACGGTCTGGTCGAAATGTATGCCGGGGACGGCGCCTACTTCGCGCTCAACCCGCTCGGCGCAGACCGCACCAACGTGATGGTGGTCGTGCCGCGCACGCGGCTGGGGCGCTGGGCGGCGGACGTCGATGCCGGCGTCGGCGGCGCGGCCGCCGCGCTCGGCCGGGGCGTCCGGTCGTTCGCGTCGGCGACGCGGCTCGGTCCGCGCGTCTCGATCGGACCGCTGGAACACGACGTCCGCCGGGCGGCCGTCCCGGGCGCATTGCTGGTCGGCGACGCGGCCGGGTTTCTGGACCCGTTCACCGGCCAAGGCGTTTTTCTCGCCTTGACCGGTGCCGAGCGCGCTGCGGCAACCGTGCTCGCGGTCCTCGGCGGCGCGCCTGAGCGCGCGGCGTTCGACGGCTACGTGCGGTGGCGCGCGGCTGATTTCCGGCGGCGCAAACGGCTCGCCCGCGCCGTCGCGCTGCTGATCGAAGCGCCGCCGCTCGCGCGCCGCGCCGCCCTGCGGCTCGCCCGGCGCCCGGACCTCGGTGCGCGGTTGATCGATGCACTTGCCGGCGCGGTCCCACCGCCGCGGGCGTTCGGGATCGCTCTGCTCGGGCGGCTGCTGGCATGACCGTCACGCGCACCACGATCGACATCGCCGCACCCCCCGGCCTCATCTACCGCCTGAGTTCGCAGACCGCCGGCTGGCCTGACATCCTACCGCACTACCGGTACGTTCGTATCCTCGAGGAGCGTGGTGCGATGCTGATCGTCGCGATGAGCGCATGGCGCGATGTCTTCCCCGTGGCGTGGGTTGCCGAACAGACGAACGACGCGGTCACGCCGCGCATCACCTTCCGTCATGTGCGCGGTTGGACGCGCGGCATGGACGTCGCGTGGACGTTCGACCCGATTCCCGGCGGCACGCGGGTGACGATCGAGCATCGGCTCGCGTTCCGCTTTCCGATCGCGAGCGCATGGCTTGGGAAGCACCTCGTTTCGGACTACTTCATCGACGGTATCGCGACGAAAACGCTCGCCCGCATCAAACGGCTGGCCGAAGCTGCGGCAGCGGAACCCGCCTCGTGAAGCCCGGCGAGCATCGGGTCGCGGTCACCGGGATCGGCGTCGTCACGCCGCTCGGGATCGGTGCGCCGGCCTTTTGGGAAGGCGTGTTGTCGGAGCGGCGCGCGGTCGGTCCGATCACCCGCTTCGATACGACCGGATATCGCTCGCGGATCGCGGCGCAGGTCGACGACTTCGACCCGCGTGACTTCTTGACCAGCAAGCGCCTGCATTGGACGGATCGGTTCTCGCAGTTTTCCATCGCCGCCGCACGGCTTGCGATCGACGACGCCGCCTACCGGCCCAACGGCGACGGCGCGGACGTCGGCGTCTATCTCGGTTCGGCGCTCGGCGGGCTCGCCTTTGCCGACGAACAGCACGACGTCTTTCGCACACGCGGTCTCGATGCCGTGAAACCGCTGCTCGCGGTGTCAGTTTTCGGCGGAGCGGCCGCATGCAACGTCGCGATCGAATTCGGGCTGCACGGCCCGACGATCGCGAACGGCAACTCCTGCGCTGCCGGTGCGGTGGCCATCGGCGACGCGTTTCGCGCGATCGCCCGCGGCGACGTCCGCGCGGCATTGGCCGGCGGCGTCGAAGCGCCGCTCTCGCCGCTGGTCTACGGCGCCTTCACCGTGATTCGCTCGATGTCGCAGCGCAACGAAGATCCTGCGGCGGCCAGCCGTCCGTTCGATACCGAACGCGACGGGTTCGTAATGGCCGAAGGCGCCGGGGTCTTGCTGCTCGAGCGGCTGGACGACGCACGTGCTCGCGGCGCGAAGGTGTACGGCGAAGTGGCCGGCTACGGTCTAACCAACGACGCGCACCACATGTCGGCGCCGCGTCCGGATGGGACGATGAACGCCGCCGCGATGAAGCGCGCGCTGGACGACGCCGGCGTCGCACCGGACGACGTCGACGTGGTGAACGCGCACGGCAGCGCGACCCCGCTCGGAGATCGCTGCGAAGCGCTGGCAATGGGACGCGTCTTCGGCGCCCGCGACGGCGGCGTGCCGGTGTATGCGACCAAAGGGCAGCACGGTCACGCGCTCGGAGCGACGGGCGCGTGGGAAGCCGCGCTCTCGCTGTTCTCGATCGTTCACGATATCGTTCCGCGCAGCGTCAACAGCGAAGACGTCGATGCCGCCTTCGGCCTCGCTGTCACCCGCGCGCGGACGGAGCGGCCGATCCGCACGGTGCTGTCCAACTCGGCCGGCTTCGGCGGGATCAACGCCGCGCTCGTCTTCCGCGCCGCCGGCTAGAACCTCGACCCGCAGGTTCCGTTCGCCCGGGAGAACGGTCTATCGGCTCAGATCGGCAGCAATCCCTCGGCGAGATCCTCGAAGAAGCTGGTGGGATAGGGATGATCGCGACGGACGCGCCGAAATCCGCCATTGCCGAAATAGCGCCGCAGGTAGTCGACGAACCAGATGCCGCTTTCGTCGCCGGGCAGGCCATCATGATAGTCCGTGTATCTGCCGCCGTTATCTTCAGTAATCCGCGCGTCCGCATGGTCAGACGGTAAGATGATCTCGGAGGCAGCGCCTCCGCTGATATTGTTCTTGTGGAAGAAGTCGCCCGCAAAGGGGAGCGGAAACTCGGTCAGAGGCGCACCGGGAAAATCTTCCTCGTGCAGCTCACGCGCATGCTCGAGCTCGTCAGCAACCTGCTCGCGAGAGAGAGCGCACTCGAGGGGATCGAACAACTCGCCCTCCCAGGGTTGGGATCCGTGCCACGACGAGAGGATCCCGCGGAAGCTAATGTTGCCGACGTGCGAGAGCCATGCGTCGAAGGAGTCGGGAATCGCTCCGACGTGCTGTCGCAAGAATGCTCGTATCGCGACGCTTTCCGGGCCGGGTCTGGTCCGCGGCTCCGCGCAGCAGAACGTGTAGCCCATTTCCGTCAAGCGTCCGAATAGCGTATCGACGTTGACCGCCGCTCGCTCCATCGTCAAACGAGCGACCTCGGCGACCTCGGCACGAAGCGCGGCCGGTGCCGATCCGAGCGACCCCAAGGCGCGCAGTTCATCCCAGACGGCAACGTGGTCGCCCTGCCGGTATCTCTCGACGAGCGACGGCATGACTTAGAGCTGTTCGACCGCGACGATCTCGGGGACGTCCTCGCGCACGACGGCTTCGATGCCGCCTTTGAGGGTGGCATGTGAAGCGGCGCAGCCGCCGCAGGCGCCGATCATCTGCACGTACGCGACGTGCTGTTCGACGCGCACCAGCCACACGTCGCCGCCGTCAGCCTGAATCATCGGCCGGATGCGATCGAGCGCGGACTCGATCCGGCGCTCGAGCGTGGCTTGCACTTACGCGCCGAACTCTTTCATCAGATCGTGGATGCGCCCGGCCATCAGGTTCGCGTCTTCCCAGTGACGCTGCCACATGTTGCGGCCGAAGATGAGGCCGACGCAGCCCGATTCCATCGCCAGCCGCGCCTTGTGGACAATGTCGTCGTCGCTGAGCTTCGAGCCGCCCGACACGAGCACGAGCGTGCGGCCGGCCGACTTCACGACCTTCTGCAGGCCGTCGAGCTCGCTCATCGTGAGTGCGTTGTACGGCTTGGGGGCCGTCGGGGCCGCTTCCTCGGCGTTTGGTACGTTGAGTTTCACGATGTCGGCGCCGACCTCGCAGGCCACGCGGGCTGCGTAATCGACCGCGTAGAGCGAGTCCTGACCGCCTTTGGCCTTGACCGCCGAGCCGCGCGGATATGCCCACACGATCAGCGGCATGCCGAACTTTTCGCAGGCGCGCCGCACGTCGTTGGCCTGCTGCAGATCGCGATCTTGCGCCGGCGAGCCGACGTAGAGCGTGTAGCCGACCGCGCTGGCACCGAGCCGCACGGCGTCCTCGACACCGGAAGTCAGCGGGCTGAACGAATTGTCGTCGGGGGGGATGTTGGTCTTGCCGTTGACTTTGAGCACCAGCGGTACGCGGCCGGCGTAGTGCTGGTGGTATTTCTCAGCCAACCCGATGTGATAGGCGATGCCCGAAAAGTTGCCTTCGACCGCCAGCCGCAGCACCCAGTCGGTGTCGATCGCGTCGGGGTTGTCGAAGAAGTCGATCGGACCGTGCTCGAGCCCCTGGTCGATCGGCAGCAGCATGAGCGTCCCATTGGCAGGGCCGTGCTCGTACATCATCGTGTGGAGGCGCGCGCGTTTGCCGGTTGAGAGATTCAGGTCCTCGAACGTCGGCCGTCGGATCGAAGCAAGCATCCGGTGAACTCCCCCTGGTGAATGGTTCGGTCGGCCCCGGCTTCGCGCGGGCCGTCCTTCCCCCATTGTGCGCCCAAGCGCCCGGGCACGCAACGACGGCCGTCGCTAGCGCGCGGCCGCTGCAGCGGCGTATGCCGCGGCGAGGCCCGTCACGGTTGCCGCGTAGTACGCGATCCCCCCGAATGCGAGGGCCGCCGGCCGCGGGTCCCGGTAGGTGCGCCACAAGAGCCATGCTCCGGCCGCCGCGGCGGGAACGGTCGCCGCGATCCCGGCGAGGGTTCCCAGGCGGATGACCACGCTCGCGGTCAGCGTCAACGTGACCGTGATCAGCGCCATCAGCACCCTCCAGGACTGCGCGATCCCGAAGCGCACCACGAGGGTCCGTTTCTCCGCCGCTACGTCGGTGCCGGCGTCGGGCAGTTCGACGCACAACATCATGGCGAGCATGGCAAAGAACGGCGCCCCAACCGCGCGCGCGAGCGCCCGGTCAACACCTCCGCCGAAGGCGGCGTAGGCAGCCAGCGGGACCAGCACCGCTACGACGAGTCCGGCATCGAGTTCGCCCCAGCCGCGGCCGGCAAGCCGCAGCGGGGGCGCCGAATAGGCCCAGGACAGCAGGCCGATCGCGACGCCGGTTTCGGCGACGGTGCCGTTTCCGGACAGCGCGAAGTGCACCGTTGCTGCGACTCCGGCCGCGGCACACGCCAGCGCCGCGATCAGCGCGACGCGCGGCGGCAGTGCGCCCTCGACCAGCGCGCCGCTTCCGCCCGACCATGCCGTTCGCTCGAGCGCGCGATCGCCGTGGCGGTCGAAGTAGTCGTTCGCGTAGTGGACCATCAGCTGAAACGCGGTAACCAGCGTTTGCGTCCAGGCATACGCCCACGGCTCGACGCGATGCCCGCTCGACGCGGCAACCGCTGCGCCCAGCGCGACACCCGCGAATCCCCCGTACAAAAAGAGCGGCCGCGAGAGCCGCACGAACGCCGCTAGGACGCGCACCGTCTTCCCCGTTCGGCCGCAGGCCGTCCGGTCCCGCGCGCCGTACGCGTGCGGCTTTGTATGGCGACGCGCGTAGGGTTGATCGGCGTGGGTGCAATGGGCGAGCCGATGGCTGCCGCGCTGCTGCGCGCCTCGTTCGAGGTGAGCGTCTGCGCCCACCGCCGGCGTGACGCGCTCGATCGTCTGGTCGCACTCGGGGCCCGCGACGGCGGCGATCCCGCCGGTGTCGCCGCCGCCG
>Ga0182024_10000803_pt1 | contig 82488 bp, 62 predicted proteins | sample P32metaG_FD_120480 | JGI IMG/M metagenome (GOLD analysis project Ga0182024, IMG submission 120480) | Permafrost microbial communities from Stordalen Mire, Sweden - P3-2 metaG (Illumina Assembly) | ecosystem: Environmental > Terrestrial > Soil > Wetlands > Permafrost | place: Sweden: Stordalen...
TCCTTCACGCGGCACAGGATGTCGGCCTTTACATCGGCTGCAATACGATGACGCTTTTTGTTCATATGACACCAGGGTAGTTAATTTCGACCTTCGTGTCTAAATTAACCAGTCCGGGTCACATTGAATCGGCGTTTTGAAATTCCTCGAAGATGTCTTGCGGAACATTCGAATACTGGTAGACGCCCCCTCCGGCAAACTCCACTTCCAGTATCTGCAGGCCGGGGTCATACCCAATAGAAGCGATGGAGGAAGACGAAACACAAACTCTTTTCATCGCTTGCCGCTCTCTAATTTCTGGGACCGCTATAGATGTTTCGAGCGACTACGAAATGGAGAGAGAGATTTCCCCAGACAGTCACCATTGGTCATCCCGACCGAAGCGAGGGATCTACATTTGCCGTTTAGCCTCCCGCTATCTGGGTGAAGACGGCGCGGGTGCCGGCATTGCCGGTGCTGGCCCAGCCTGAAACAATTTCATTGAGCTGAGCGCCGTATTATAAACGCCCCATCCCAGCGGGATGCCCACGAAGAGCCACGCCACAAGCAGCGCCACTCCCGATGATTTTGTCCCTTCGCCATTTGTATTAGCCGCCATTTTCCCGCCCTCCTGGTCAAACTATGCCGCTTTCTCTGTCGCCGAACCCGTCCGCCAATATTTCTGCGCCACGGGCCGCACCAGCAAATTGGCCATAAAGCCGACAAGCAATAACAACGTCATGAAGTGCAGCACGGCCTGGTAGGCGCCCGCTTTGTCCACTCCATGGCGCAGCTCATACTCGCGCATGTAGTTCACCAGCACCGGCCCCAGCACTCCGGCCACGGACCACGCGGTCAGCAGCCGCCCGTGAATCGCGCTCACGTTGTAACCTCCGAACATATCCCGCAGGTACGCCGGAATCGTCGCGAAGCCGCCGCCATACATGGAAAGCAGCACCACCGAAACGGTGACGAAGAGCCCCACGCTATTCCAGTGATTACCGCCCGTGTAGGGAAGCACCCAGTACAGCACGGCACCCGCGGCCAGGAAAATCACATAGGTCGGCTTGCGCCCGATGTAGTCCGATACCGACGACCAGAAAAACCGCCCGCCCATGTTGAAGATGCTTAACAGTCCGACGAATCCGGCCGCCGCTACCGGCCCAATCGTTCCTTTGAACAATTCCTGAATCATCGGCGAAGCCTGCTCAATGATGCCGATTCCCGCGGTCACGTTCATGCACAGCACGATCCACAGCAGCCAGAATTGTGGCGTGCCAAACGCGGCATTCACTTCCACATCGTGGGTGGTAATCATGGCTCCCGCATGGGTCATCGAAGTCCATCCGGCCGGCTTCCAGCCTTCCCGCGGCACGCGAATCGTGAACACGCCAAACATCATAAAGAGGAAATAGATCGTCCCCATGGTGAGGAACGTCGAACCCACGCCAACATTATCCGGCGTGTGGAAATGAGCCATCAGCTTGACCGCCAGCGGCGAACCAATCATCGCGCCACCACCAAAGCCCATGATGGCCATGCCCGTCGCCAGTCCCGGCCGGTCGGGAAACCATTTAATCAGCGTCGAAACTGGCGAGATGTAGCCCAGCCCCAGTCCCGTTCCACCCACAACTCCGTAGCCCACGTATAGCAGCCACAATTGGTGGGCCTGCACACCGAGATAGGAAATGTAAAATCCCAGCGCGAAGCATACCGCCGACGCAAACATCGCCTTGCGCGGTCCCGCGCCTTCCAGCCATTTCCCAAACGTCGCCGCCGAAAGCCCCAGGATCACAATCGCCAGCGAAAAAATCCACGCCACTTGCGACTGAATCCAGTCGTTTGGCGCGGAGTGGGTGATGCCAATCAGCCGGGTGAGCGGAATCTTAAATACGCTGAACGCGTACACCTGCCCAATCGCCAGATGTATCGCCAGCGCCGCCGGAGGCACCAGCCATCGGCTGTACCCCTCGTGAGCAACTGATCTCTCCCGGTCCAGAAACGATAACCCGGCCATCGCATCCCTCCTTACCACCATCACCGCCGTCGCGTCTCAGCCCAAATTTCGTCATTCCGAGGAGCCGCCTTTCCGCAACGAGGAATCTCTCTTTCGACGCTAAGAATCTATCACCAATTCATCCCTATGATGCCGCCAAATATCAAGACACCTCGCATGGAAAACGGATCAGACGAAAGCGAAATGGATTTGCCAGGTTAATCATTGCGGCATCTAGGTTTTTGAGAACCGTGGGCACGCACCGGCCTTCTTACATACACGAGGTCTTGTATTTCATGTAGCATGCACGGGAAAATATAAGGATGGATGCAAGAAGCGGGGACATAACCTCGCGGGAATCGCACCAATCCCTTTTGCCACCCGGCTCCGGCGGGACTTTATTCATGAGTCTCTACCCCCCGGAGCCGGCAAGAACCTTAAATTTGTGGATGGAAAATACGACGAAAAGAGCGTGTTCTAATCGCTGCATGGCTGACAGTCGTGATTCCGTAAACCATCTGGAATGTGCAAACTAGCGGTTTCTAATCGCAACACAATTGCGAGTTTCGAATTGCACTATTTCTGATGCAAGCGCCATCGGGCGGGGAGATGAAGCGGAAGTTTCCTGTAGCGCCGTCGCTTTAGGGCGGCAGGTATTTAGGGGAGCGCAGCTTGAAGTTGCGACTCAAAAGCGGAGCAAGGCCGGCTCTACATTTCGACGGCGAGAGCGACGGCATTGCCCCCGCCAAGGCAAAGCGCAGCAATCCCGCGATGCAAGCAGCGCCGTTTCATTTCATAGAGCAGTGTAACTAAAATGCGCGCGCCCGAAGCGCCAATGGGATGCCCGAGCGCGACCGCTCCGCCGTTGACGTTGACCTTAGCGGGATCGAGCTTGAGCGTGCGCGTGACGGCGATGGCCGCGACGGAAAAAGCTTCGTTCAATTCCACAAGGTCCACGTCGGTATCGCGATCCCACCCGGTTTTTTGCAGCAGCTTTTCGACCGCCTCCACCGGAGCCATCATCACCCATTTCGGTTCGACGCCGCTGACCGCTTGCGCCACAATGCGGGCCATGGGTTCGCGGCCCAGCTCGCGGGCTTTGCGCTCGCTGGTAACGATGACCGCGGCAGCGCCGTCGTTGGTGCCCGGCGCATTCCCCGCCGTCACAGTGCCGTCTTTCTTGAACGCCGGTTTCAGTTTCGCCAGCGCTTCTATGCTGGTGTCTTCGCGCGGAGATTCGTCTTTGCTAATCACCACCAGCGCGCCTTTCTTTTGCGGGATCTCCACCGGCACAATCTGCGGATCAAAAAATCCGGCTTTCATCGCGTGCACCGCTTTCTGGTGGCTTTCAAAGGCGAAACGATCCTGTTCCTCGCGAGTAATGCCATATTTCTCGGCAACCAGTTCGCCGGTCAGTCCCATGTGGAAATTTTCATAGGCGTCCCACAATCCATCGTGGATCATGGAGTCAACCAGTTCCTGATTGCCCAGGCGGTAGCCGGTGCGCGCGCCGGTGAGCAGATAGGGGCAGTTGGACATGGACTCCATGCCGCCGGCGACAACAGTTTCCGATTCGCCGAGCGTGACGGCCTGCGCGGCAAGAGCCACCGCTTTCAGCCCCGAGCCGCAAACTTTGTTGATGGTCATGGCCGCGACGCGTGGATTCAGTCCCCCGCCGAGGGCCGCCTGGCGCGCGGGATTCTGTCCCAAGCCGGCCTGCACCACATTGCCCATAATGGCTTCGTCCACCAGGGCGGAATCAATGCCCGCACGGAGCACCGCTTCGGCTATGGCCTTCGAGCCGAGTTGTGTGGCATTTAACGAAGCGAGGCCGCCCAGAAATTTACCCACCGGCGTACGTACGGCGCTTAAAATGACGGGCTCATCCATCTGGTTCCCTCCTTAATCCCTGGCGGTATACTCCGCCAGTTTGATGCGGTACAGTAGCGGCCGATTCCAATCAAGTCAGTATAGGCCAAGCGATGCAATCGTATAAACTGGCCGTTACATTAGGGACGGAACGGCAGCGGGGCGCAGGAGGGGAAGAAAATTGGCAGCGGCGACTGAAATACTACAAGAATTGAACAGCAAGAACTTGAATAAGGGCCAGCGCGCGGCCGTGGAGCACGGCGACGGGCCAATGCTGGTGATTGCAGGAGCTGGAACAGGCAAGACGCGCGTTATCACCGAGCGAATCTGCCGGCTGCTGGCCGAGCAGCCGGATCTTTCCGCCGAAAACATTCTGGGGCTCACCTATACAAAAAAAGCCGCCGGAGAAATGTTGTGGCGGGTGGGCCGGGCCGCGGGGGAGCGCGCGGAAGGAATCCGCCTGAGTACTTTCCACTCCTTCTGCGTGGAAGAAATTCTCTCCGCCGAGGATCCCGCGCCGGTGCCGCTGGAGGACGTGGACCACTGGATACTGCTGCGACAAAACATTGACCAATTTAAGTTGAAGCATTTCAAACGTCTGGCGGAGCCTGGCCAATTCCTTAGTGAGTTTAGACGATTTTTTTCCCGCTGCCAGGACGAGCTCGTAAGTGTCGGGGAGTACGCAAGTCACGTTGCATTAAAGCGAGCGGAGTTCGAATCCCGCCAAGCTGCGCTGCCCGATGACGAGTTGGCCGGCGCTCGCGAGCACATAGAAAAACTGGAGGAAGTTGCGCGCACCTACGCCGTGAGCGAGAGGCTGCTGCGCGAAAAGCGCTTCGTGACTTACGGCGCGCAGATTATGCAGGCGGTGCAGCAACTCCGCGACAATCCGGAATTACTCGCGACTCTGCGAGCGCGTTTTAAGTATTTGCTGGTGGACGAATTTCAGGATACCAACTACGCCCAGATTGAATTGCTGTGGCTATTAGCGGGTAACGCACGAAATATTCTGGTGGTAGGCGACGATGACCAAGCCATTTATCGCTTCCGCGGCGCCTCATTCGGCAGCTTCACCGTATTCATGGAACGCTTCGCGCAGCACCCCGGCGGCAATGGCAAGCCAAACCCGCCGGCTATGGTCTCCCTGACGGAGAATTATCGCTCGACCGGGCGCATCCTTCATGCCGCGCAGGAAGTGATCCAATACAATGAACGCTCAGACGTTCTCTCCTCGCAGAACTCGAAAAACCTGATACCCACGCACCCTCCGGGCGAGAAAGTCCGCATCTGCGAATTCACCAGCCCGCTCGCCGAAGCGGAATGGATCGCTTCAGAAATCGAACGCTTACGAGGAGCAAACGGCGAATGGTCGAGGTTCGCGGTCTTGTATCGCATGCACGCGCACCGCAATCATCTTGTGCGAGCACTGCGCCGGCGCAATATCCCCTTCGTGGTTCGCGGTTTATCAGTGCTGCCTAATACCCTTGTACGCGACATGCTGGCATGGCTGCGGTCCATCGCGCATCCTGGCGACGATGTCGCTTTCGCGCGCTTGATGGCTGTGCCGCGATGGGGCTTCGAGCCTTCTGATTTGGCGCGTCTAGCGGAACGAGCCGGCCGGAAGAAGACGTTGCGCGAGGAAATGTCCGCCCCTCAGATGCCGCTTTTTCCCGCAGCGGGCGAACAGCGCGGTGAAGAGCTGGTGGAGATTTTGCAGGAAATGCTGGCGCTCTCGCGGCGGATACCTGCGCGGCAACTTTTCGATGAGATCGTGCAGCGACTGAATGTGACCACCTTGGCCTCCGATGCCGACCAAGCGGGCCTTAGCGTCCTGGCCAAGCTGATTGAAGAGTGGGAAAAGAAATCGGACGCGCGGGGGTTGCGGGATTTCCTGGAATATTTTGATTATTACCTGCAGGCCGGCGGCGAACTGTGTCCCGAAGAAGAAATAACCTCGAGCGACGCGGTGCAACTTATGAGCGCGCATGCCGCGAAGGGGCTGGAATTCGACCAGGTGTTTGTCATGCGGTTATGCAAGCAGTCATTTCCCGGCAGCGAAAAAAAACCGGTATTGGAGTTTCCGGCGGAGCTAATTAAGGAAGGAACTCCGAAAAGCGGCTTCCACATTCAGGAAGAGCGACGGCTATTTTTTGTGGCGCTCACGCGAGCGCGGCATCGCTTGACGCTGACTACGGTCCTCGGGCTGAAGAAACAGCAATCGGTATTTCTCGACGATCTGCTTCGCGGAGGCAAGCTTCAGGGAAAAGACCTGGAGCAACTGACGCCAACGGTGGAAGTTCCCACGGAAGTAGAAACAGCGGCGCCAGTTCCGGCGGACGCGTCGCGGCCAGGCCTTTTTACGGCGGCATCGCCGGATTCCTACGTGTATTCGCAGGTGGCGCTGTGGGCCCGTGCCTATCATCCGCCGCTACAGGAACCATTGCGGCTCAGCGCGTCGGCATTGGACCAATATCAAAAGTGCCCGATGAAATACTCGCTGTCGGCGAGATGGTGCATCCGCGGAGGGCCGCACGCCACGCTGACCTTTGGAAATGTGATGCACGTAACACTGCGGGAAATGGCTCTGGCATGGCAGCGCGAACAGCCCATGACCTTCGCGGACGTGGAACTGATTTATGCGCGAGAATGGAAAGCCGCGGGATTCGAAGACGCCTACCAGGAAGAGGAATACCGCCGAGCCGGATTGGACCAGTTGCGCGCATTCCATGGGAAGTACAATTCCGCGCCGCCAAATGTATTGGCGCTGGAGAAACCGTTCGAACTGCCGCTGGAGCACAACATTGTGGTCACTGGACGAATCGATCGAATAGACCGGTTGCCGGATGGCACCGTGGAAATAGTGGATTACAAAACCGGTTCGGTAAAGAGGCCGCTGGACGCCAAGAAAAGCCTGCAACTCAGCATTTACGCGATGGCCGCAAAAGAGGTTTTAGAATTGGAGCCTTCGCGACTTACTTTTTACAACCTGGGCATCAATGACGCAACCGTCGCCACGCGGGACGCGAAATCACTTACTCAAGCCCGACAGGAAGTCGGGGAAATCGCCGATTGCATACGCGCGGGACAATTTCCAGCAAAGCCGGGCTTCTTGTGCAACTATTGCGACTACCGCCTGCTGTGTCCTGAACACGAAGACTTGCTGACCATTCATCCAGCGCGCGCTCTTGCCGCCTCGCAGTAGCCATTTCGCGGGCGAACAAACCAAGTTTCCGGAGCGCGGCTCAACGAACGGCCGCTGTGTAATAGCCCTGGCGGGCCAGCAGTTTCAATCCCGGCCGGCGAATGCGCACTTCAATGGAATGATAGGTGCGATTGCCCGTGTGGTGTTCGGGAATGTAGCCCAGCGTGTATTGGTTGCGAGCCTGCTCGGTGATCTGGCCATAGAGCCGCTCCAATTCCTGCTGTTTCGAAGCTGTATAGGTATCACCACCCGTGGCAGTGGCGTAGTGGACCATGCGCTGGCCTTCGAGGTGGAGCGGATTCAGTCCGGCCACCACGCTATAGACGGAAATTTCGGATGAAAGCAGCAAATCAAGGGTGGTATCGAAAGACCATTGATTACGGCGGGAGTTGTTGCCGTCGGAAATAATAAAAATGAGCTTGCGGTGATCGTGGGGTCGCGTGCGTAGCATCTCTCCCGCGTAATGAACGGCGTCGTCAATATTTTTGGTGTCGGAGGACGACACGGTAACACCGGGAAGTGTGCCGTCGCCGTTTCCCGCACCCCCCGCCACAGGACGATTATTTAGCAGTGGCGGGCCAGTAGAAAGGGGTCCGGAAAAAGAACCTGGAATGCTGGAACCGAGGCGAACACGTTTAAGCTGGGTAAAAACAACGTCATTGCTGCGCGAGAAGTTCATTACCGTTTTTTGAAACCGATCGAACGTGACTATTGCAACTTCGTCGTTGGGCCCAAATCCAGCGGATATGGTTTCCAGGCTGCGTTGCACCGGATCCACAGTTTTATCCGGTAAATCATTATCCACCAATACAACTGCCGACAGGGGGACGGCTTCCTGTTGAAATCGATCAATATGCTGCTCGATACCGTCTTCGAAGATGCGGAATTCGTCGCGACGCAAATCGGTAACCAAAGCGCCACGATCATCTTTCACCGTGACCGGTACGAGCACCTCTTCAGAGCGGACAATGATGTGCCCCGGTCCCCGTTGCGGCGCCTGAGATGATCCCGACGGTTGGCCAGGACCTGCAACGGCGGGAGATCCCTGCTGACCTTGATTTGCAACCTGCGACTGGAATTGTGGCTGTGGTTGGGGCTCGGGTTGAGACTGAGCCTGGGGCTGAGGAGACAGTTGGGATCCCGGCGGCGCAGGCGACTGCACCTGACCGTTATTGGTCACTGATAAAAGCAGAAAAACAGCTGAAATCAACAGCGGAAGGCGCATAATTACCTCATCCGGGAAAGAATGGGTCCACACATCGCGTCCACAAAGCCTTTTATCAATAACGCAAAGACCGGAACTTACATCCGGCGGACCCTGCCACGCATCTGACACGTGAAACTCACGGGAACGTCTTCAGTCCAGAGATCAACGACCAAAGGATTATACAATGCGGCAACAACATGTGACGAAATGGGAAAGAGCTTCGGCGATCCGCGGCGCCATATGGTCCGGTGTTATTGCAGGAACGGCGCTTCTTGCGATGGGCGGGGGTGCCGCTTTCCCAACACTCGGACAGGAGTCTCAGAAACCGATCCAAGTACAGACCAACCTGGTAACTCTCTTCGTCACCGTGCGCGATCATCACAACGCGATTGTTACAAACCTGAAGAAAGAAGATTTCCATATTTACGAAGACAATGCCCCGCAGCAAATCGCCTTTTTCTCGAAGGAAGTATCCATGCCCATCACTATGGGGTTGCTAATGGACACCAGCGGTAGCGAACAGGCGACTCTTCCCGCGGAGCAGCAAGCTGCCACCGAGTTCATGCAACAGGTAATGCGCAAGGGCGACCTGTCCATGGTGCTCAGCTTCGATGAAGACGTGGATTTGCTGGCGGATTTTACAGAGGATAAAAGTGAGATTGACCGAGCCATCATGCGAACACGAATCAACGCCCCAACCGGAGCGATTGGACCAATTGGGCACCAGAACGTCGTAGGCACGGCCTTCTATGATGCGGTCTATTTGGCGGCGCACGACGAACTGGCCGGGCAGGCCGGGCGCAAGGCAATGATTGCATGCACGGATGCCCATGATGAAGGCAGCAAACTCAAGATTCAGGACGCCATCGAAGCAGCCCAGCGGGCCGATACTGTGATTCACATCCTGCTGGTATATGACCCCCGACAGGGCGCGGATGAAGGCGGCGCCCAGAAGATGACCAATGAGACGGGAGGACGATTGGTGGTAGTGCGCAATGAAAAGTCGTTACATCAGGCATTCGATACCATCTCAGAGGAACTGCGCCACCAGTATGTGGTGGGATACTATCCGACGAATACGGCGCGCGATGGCGCGTTCCGCAAGATCCGCGTGGAAGTGAGCCCTGCCGATATGAAGATATTGGCGCGCAAGGGTTACTACGCTCCAAAGGATTAGGCCAGGGCGATTAATGTCCTGGGGCGGGACTTAGAACAGGCGACGAGGAGCGCGAAGGCGCGAAATATCCTTTGCGAGTTCGCACAGTCAGATCCTTTCGGCCGGTCGAAACTTTAAGAGCGTGGAAGCTGCCGTCGGCTATGACCGTCTCAGGACGGAACGCAATTAAATATTGGCTGCGCAGTTCCGCACCTATATCCTGAAAGGAAACGGCCAGATCGTCTGTCTTATAAGGGAAGAAGGCCCGACCGCCTGTTTGGTCAGCGAAATTCTGCAATAGATCTTCTCCGTGAGACTTGAACGACTTGTGAGCTTTTCCACCCTCTTCGGTGCTCACCCAGTCAGTATTCGTGCTAATAGCGTAAATCGCCACCCCGGCTCGCTGGGCCATCTCCAGAGCTTCGCTGACGGCGTGATCGCTTAGATTGTCATCTCCGTCACTGAAGATCACGAGAACATGACGAACCGCGGGATCAGCCCCAGGTGCGGGCGGGGCACTCACCAGTTTTTGTGAAGCGGCATAGATCGCATCGTCAAGCGCTGTACCACCTCCGGCCCGCTGCCGCTCAATAGCCTGGGTTAGAAGGTCCATATCTCCGGTGTAATCCTGCACCACCTCGGGTGCGTTATCGAAGGTCATCACGAAAGCCATGTCCTTGTGGCGGCGGAGAATATCAGTAAGAAAGTCTATTGAGGCATCCTGCTCAAAATGCAGGCGATCACGCACGCTATTGGATGTATCCAAAAGGAGGGCGATTCGCAACGGCAAATCGGTCTGGCGGCTGAAATAGGAAATCCCCTCGGGATGGCCATTATCGAGAATGTGGAAGTCGTTTTGATTCAAATCCGTCACGAAGGCGCGATGGCGGTCGGTGACCGCGGCGACAAGCTGAACCAATTCGGAGACAGTTCGAATCACCGGTGGAGTTTGTTGCGATGGCGCTGCCTGCGGGCCCACTTGTTGCGAGGTGGGTGGATTTTCGGGCGGAGCGGCCGGCACGGAAGCGGCAGTATTGGAAGGCTTGGGTGATAACGGCTGCTGTGCATGAGGATTGGGGCTTGCGATCACAAAGATCGCAATCAAAGCGAGGATTTGAACAAGTTTAGGCACAGTAAATTATAGATACGGCTTCAAAGTAGCGTCAATTAGATCAACATCCACGCGAAGTCTATCCGCCAGTTGAACAAAAAAAGTGCGCAAATCCCCGGGCAGCGGGGCGCGGATATCCAGTGGAGTGCCCTTCACTGGATGAACAAAGCGAATGCGCAGGGCATGAAGAAAATTCCGCTCCAGCGGCGGCAGTTTTTCGTCGTTCATGCGAATTTCGCGTGGCGCGCCGTAGAGAGTGTCGCCCACGACGGGATGGCCTATGGCCGAAAAATGGACGCGGATTTGGTGAGTGCGGCCGGTATGCAGACCGGCTTCCACAAGAGTGAACGAACCAAGGCGCAAAATCACTCGCCAATCAGTGCGCGCCGTGCGGCCATCGCGGCGGGTGGTCATGCGCATCCGGCGCTGCAAATCGCGAGCCACGGATAGCTCAATGCGGCCGGAATCTTCCAACACGTTGCCGTGAAGAAGCGCGAGATAGGTTTTTTGCACTTTGCGAGACTGGAACTGCTTCACCAGCGCGGCATGGGTGACATCGTCGCGCGCAACGATCAAAGCACCGGAGGTGCCTTTGTCGAGGCGGTGCACAATTCCGGGCCGCAGCGGCCCGCCAATTTGCGAAAGCGAGCCAAAGCGATGAAGCAGAGCGGCCACCAGCGTTCCGGTGAGCCTGCCAGCGCCGGGGTGCACGACAATCCCCGCGGGTTTATTGATAACCGCGAGGTACTTATCTTCGTAAAGAATGTCGAAGGGTAAATCTTCAGGAACCACATCGGACCAGACCGGCGCGGGAATTTCGGCCGTGATAATTTCGCCGGGGCGCACTTTGCGGGCAGACTTACAGATCGTTCCGTCGACGCGAACGTTCGCATTTGCCACCAAATGCTGCAGGTTTACCCGACTGTGGCCGGTCAAATGCGCGGAAAGAAAATGATCGAGGCGTTGGCCGGCGTCATCGTGGGAAACCGTCCAAACATGGCGTCCGGGAATCGATTCGATCGCGTGCACACCGCGATCCTGGATTTGATTTGGCAACGCGATTGGTTCGGCGATTGGATTCACAAAACGAACCACGGAGCGAGTCTAGTGGTGGGCATGCGCTGGAACCAGGCGGCGCTGCTTCGATCCGCGATACCAAATGGTCGCTCCGAAAACAATCATGCCCACGCTTACGATTTGCATCAGTGAAACTGCTCCGTGGAACATCAGGGTGCGATCGGGATCGCCCCGCAGGAACTCAAAAAGGCCGCGCTCCACGCCGTATAGCATCAGGTAAGCTGCCACCAGTTGACCCGTAAATTTCTGGCGGCGTGCCAGCCAGAGAATGATCAAAAAATTTGCCAGCTCGGCGATGGATTCGTAAATCTGCGTGGGGTGTACGGCAATATTCAGCGGCGTTCCAACGAGCTCGGCGGCTTGGGGATTGGTGTAAGTGACACCCCAGGGCAACCACGTCGGCTTGCCATAGCAACAGCCCGCGGCGAAACATCCCAAGCGGCCAATGGCGTGTCCGAGGGGCAACCCAAGTCCGTAACAATCCATCAGCGGCAACAATTTGATCTTCTTAACGAACTTGTAGAAAGCCAGCAGGATAAAGGCTCCCACAATGCCACCATAGAACGTGCCGCCCGATTGCAGGGTGCTAAGGTCAAAAAGAGCACGAGGGTGAGCCCAGTAATAGCCGGCGTAGAGCGAAATGAGCCACAACTTCGCACACACCAGTGCAGTAAGGACCATGTAGATCCCCACGTTCCACACCAGGTTAGGAGAAACACCGGAGCGCGGCGCCTGCCATCGCGCGATCCACAAACCCAAAAGCACCCCAGTGGCGACGAGGACGCCATAGCTATAGAGGGTAATCGGACCCCAATGAAAAAGAATTGGATGCATGTCCTAGATTCCTTCCTCCGCGGGTTGAGGGCGCTCATGGAAAAGTTCAATGAGAACGAGCCCCGCGCCGATTACAATTGCGGAATCGGCGACGTTAAAAGCCGGCCAATGGTAGGTGCGCCAGTAGAAATCAAGAAAGTCCGTCACGCTGCCGTGAATCAAACGGTCGAGAACATTGCCTGCGGCGCCGCCCAGAATCAGCGACATGCCCCATTCAGAGATCACGCCGCCAGCGCGGCGAGCTGCCAGCATCCAGGCAAGAAAGACCATTACAATGGCGGAAAAAAATGCCAGCGCATGGCCTACCCAGGGGGCGTGGGCGTTGGCCAATAGCCCGAAGGCAACGCCTGGATTGGTGGTATTCACCAAGTTAAATAGATTCGGTATTACCGCGCGGATTGAATCCAGGGGCAAAAACCGTTCGACGGCCAGCTTGGTGGTCTGGTCCGCAGCGAGAACGAGCAGAGCTGGCCAAATCCAGCGGGAAATTCCAGGATTTAGTCTCACGAAATCACCGGCTGCTGCCCACCAGCAAAATCTGATTCCAGTTCGGCAACAACAGGCCAGCAGCGTTCACAGAGCGTGGGATACTCGGCGTTCGTCCCAACCAACGTGGAATAATTCCAACAGCGCTCGCATTTTTTGCCTTCGGCGCGCACAACATGCACGGCGCACAATGTTCCTCCGGTATGGGAGGTCGCATCAGCGCTAGACCCGTGGCTTTTTCCTCGAAATTCCACCTGCGAAACGATAAAAAGAACTGGCAAATGTTCGTGGTATTCCTGCAGGAGGTTTTGTAAACCACCGGAAACCTCCAACACGACACGGGCTTCCAATCCGCTGGCAATTCGTTTCTCTCCCCGGGCCTGCTCAAGCACGCGAAGAACTTCGGTACGGACCTTAAGCAAGCGCTCCCAATCGTCGCGCTGTGCTTTGCGCAGTATTGGCGCGAAATCGCCGGAAGCCGGAAATAGTTCCATGTGAACGCTTCCCATTTCCATTACTGAGTTGGCGGAAGAGCGAAAGAGAAAACTCCAAGCCTCTTCGGAGCTGAAAACCAGAATCGGCGCGGCCAGGCGAATGAGCGCGCTCGCAATGCGATATAAGGCCGTCTGTGCCGATCGTCGCCCACGGCTGTTATGAGCGGATGTGTACAGCCGATCTTTCAACACGTCGAAATAGAGAGAGCTCAAATCCACCACGCAAAAATCCAATAGGGCGTGAAACACCCGGTGAAATTCGAATTGGTTATACCAGCCGCGGCATTCCTCAACTAAATCTCCGGCGCGGCCAACGGCCCAGGCGTCCAGTTCCCACAGTTCGCCGTCCGAAACCAACGCGCGAGAGGGCTCGAAATCGTAAAGATTACTGATGGCGAAGCGAAGTGTATTGCGAATCTTGCGATAGGATTCCGCAAGCTGGGACATCACCTCATCGGACATACGCACGTCAGCTGTATAGTCCTGCGAAGCAACCCACAAACGCAGCAAATCAGCGCCCCACTTCTGACAGATGTCCCGGGGAAGGATGACGTTGCCCAAAGACTTCGACATTGGCCGGCCATGGGCATCCAGCGTCCACCCGTGGGTTACAACCTGGCGATAGGGCGCGCGATCCTTTATTCCCATGCCAATTAATAGAGAGCTCTGAAACCAACCGCGATATTGGTCGGGGCCTTCGAGATAGACGTCGGCCGGCCACGTGCCGTCCTTTTCGCTCAGCACCGCAAGGTTGCTTGAACCGGCGTCAAACCAGACGTCAAGAATGTCGGTTTCTTTGCGCCACCTGCTCCCGCCACATGGGCAGCGCGTTCCGGCAGGCAGCAATTCCTCCGCGGTGTGTGAATACCAGGCATCGGCGCCCTCTTTCTGAAACCATTGCAGCACCCCGCGTAAGGCCGCAAAGTCACCCAATCGCTTGCCGCAAGCGTCACAATAAAAGACCACCAGGGGAACGCCCCAGAAACGTTGCCGGGAGATGCACCAATCAGGGCGCGCAGCCACCATATCCCGCATGCGTTCCTGTCCCCACTCGGGGAGCCACCGGATGCCGCGGATTTCCTCCAGCGTGCGCTGGCGCAGATCGTGTTGATCCAATCCTACAAACCATTGTTCGGTAGCCCGAAAAATTACCGGCTCGTGGCAGCGCCAGCAGTGTGGATAGCTGTGGCGGAGTTTTCCCTCGCCCAGCAAAGCACCACGGGAACGAAGCATGTCAATAATGATGGGGTTCGCATCGAAGACTGCTTTGCCGAGATATTCCGGCAGCCCCTCGGTGAAGCGGCCACGGTCGTCGACGGGGGCATAGACTTGCAAACCATATTTCAACCCCGCACGGTAATCTTCAGCGCCATGGCCGGGCGCGGTATGTACAATACCACTGCCCTGATCGAGAGTAACGTGCTCGCCCAAGATGGCAGGGACCTGCATATCCAAAAATGGGTGCTGAAAGCGCAATCCCTCGAAATCGCTTCCTTTCCAGCGGCGGCCCGTATCGCGCAACTCAAGATCCAATTCCGCAGCTACCGCCGGTAAGCGCTGGACGGCGAGCAACAGCGGCCCGTGGGATGATTCGGCGAGCGTATATTCAAAATTGGGATGAAACGCCAGCGCCCGATTGGCGGGCAGCGTCCAGGGAGTGGTCGTCCATATCAAGGCCTTGGCGTGAGCCGAGAGTACTTCATCCCACGCCCTATTATTCCCGACCACGATTTTTTCGCCCGGAGCGGCAACTGCTGGAAACGTAACCCAGATTGAGGGGCTGGTGTGGTCTTCGTATTCAACTTCGGCTTCGGCGAGAGCCGTGCGATCGTGGAAACACCAATAAACCGGTTTTAGTCCGCGATAAATGTAGCCCTTTTCCAGAAACGCGAGGAACGTATCCGCGATGCACGCCTCATAAGAGGGATCCATCGTCAAATAGGGCTTGTCCCACTGGCCGAAGACGCCGAGCCGTCGAAAATCGGTCTTGTGCTCTTCGACGAAACGGTTGGCATACTCGCGGCAGCGGCGGCGAAATTCAGATGGAGTGACGGAATCTTTCTTGCCGCCAAGCTCTTTTTCCACTTTGGTTTCAATGGGCAGCCCGTGGCAATCCCAGCCGGGAATGTAAGGAGCGCGGAAACCGGCCATGGTCTTAGACTTAACAACCATGTCTTTCAATATTTTGTTGAGGGCGGTACCGAGGTGAATTTCGCCTGTGGGATAAGGCGGCCCATCGTGAAGGACAAAAACTTCCGCGTCCTGCCGCGATTCCTGTATGCGCTCGTATAAGCGCTGCTCGGTCCAATCAGCCAGTTGACGAGGCTCGCGGTCGGGAAGACGGGCCTTCATGGGAAAGGCTGTCCGAGGCAGATTGAGCGTGCTTTTCAGGTCCAAAGGCTTGAATCCTCAGTGTTACCGGCGATAACAGGTGTGATCGAGAATTACTGGGCGAAAGGAACCCAGCTTTGGAAGAAACCGCGACAAAGCCTATGTTACAATGAATTGGCATGGCTGTCAGCCGCAGCGATACATCCTTTTTAACTCCTAAGAATCTAATATCGAAGGCCACATGCGAAGCGCCGGGTAACGTTTATGCTTGAACCTATTGTGGGAAATGAACCCCGAGCAATCCCTGAATCCCGCGGAGATGCCAAGAACTCCCTCGGTACGCGGCTGACGCGTGAGACGGAATCCACATCGCCCTTCTCAAATTTCCGCTCAAACCTGAAAGATTTTCTGACTGAAAAGCCAGTGAAGGTGCACGGCAGTGGCCAGAGTTTTCTGCCTGATACCAGCTTCGGGGGCGGCTGGAAAGATAATCTAAGGGATTTTTTCCACCCTCTGCCAGCATCGGCGCGGCGCGTCACTGACGGAAGTTTGCTAGTAGAATGGAAACCTTGGTATCGCGAACTATTCCAGAACATCCGCGACACTATTTCGCCGCCCAAGCTCGCTCCACTCGAAATCACCAGCAAACCGGTTCCCGTTCGCGAGATATGGAGCCGCAATCCGCGCTTTAAGGGGGTGCAAGCGGTATCCCTGCTGATTCACATTGCGGTAATCGTGCTAATCGTCGCCCCTTTTCTTCCCGCAGTCATTCAGAAGACCCAAGCAAAGAAATTGGATACCTTGCTGACTCCCTTGGATCTTTCTCCTTACACACCGAAACTGCCCAAGGGCCTCAAAAAGGCCGGAGGAGGTGGGGGAGGCGGTGAGCGGAACCCTATTCCCGCATCGCGCGGAAAGCTTCCCAAATTTTCTTGGACGCAATTCACTCCGCCAGCTGTAAAACCCCCTGACAATCCCAAGCTGGCAATGACTCCGACAGTGCTGGGACCGCCTGAGCTAAAACTGCCCAGTCCGAACGCGGCTAATTGGGGCGATCCCCTTGCTAAAGTTATTACCACCTCCAGCGGACCAGGATCAGGCGCGGGTATTGGTTCTGGCTGCTGCGGCGGAGTGGGCAGCGGACAAGGCGGCGGGGTGGGGCCAGGACAAGGGTGGGGCACGGGCGGAGGTTTTCCTTCCGCGGGCACCAATGGTTACGGCGACATTGTTTGTATATATTGTCCCCCGCCGACATTCTCCGATGAGGCGGTCGAAACAAAGATGCAGGGAACGGTTCTGGTGCAGGTAACCGTGACGCCGGATGGCCGCGCCTCCGATATCCATGTTCTTAAAGGCCTGAGTATGGGACTGGATGAGAAGGTTATTGAGGCGGTTCGCACGTGGCGCTTCAAACCATCGACGGGACCTAATGGTAGGCCAACAACCGCGGTAACCAATATCGAGGTAGGTTTCCGGCTGCTGTAGAGCCGGTCACTTGCACTTTCGTCGTTCTGGCATTTCCCCCGTTCTTTGCCTAGACTCAATCCGTGGCCTCCTACCGGTTGTGGCTCATATTTCTTTCCATAATCTTCTTCGTTGTGACGGTGGAAACATGGCGCACCGCGCGCAATCCGCACTCCCTTTCAACCAAGGAAGCTATTCGCGGGACCCTTGTTTGGATTCTGTTTTCGCTGGGCTTTGGCGCCTTTATCTGGCGCTATTTCGGAGCGGCCCAGGGGTGGGAATTTCTCACCGCTTATCTGGTGGAGAAAAGTCTCAGTTTGGATAACCTATTTATCTTTCTGCTGCTTTTCCATTATTTCGGGGTGGACGATGGCCTGCAGCCTTACGTGCTGGCATGGGGTGTAGCCGGGGCGCTGGTGATGCGCGGGGTCTTGATTGTGGCTGGCAATGCGCTCCTGCTGCACTTCCACTGGGTGGCCGAGTTGTTTGGGCTCCTCCTGCTCTATGCGGCATTCATGCTGCTACGCGGGGGAATGAGCCGTCTACCGCCCGGGGAAAACCGTATTTTGCGTTGGATTCGCGCGCTGGTGCCGGTAACCTCGGATTTTCATGGCAAGAAGTTCTTTGTGCGCACAGACGGGGTACGCCAAGCCACTCCGCTGTTGATCGCCTTAATTAGCATCGAACTCGCGGACCTGGTTTTTGCCATGGATTCCATTCCCGCCGCATTCAGCGTAACCCGAAATGTGTTTCTGGTTTTCTCGTCCAATGCCTGCGCGGTGCTGGGATTGAGGACCATTTATTTCTTGCTGCCCAATTTGTTGGGCCGGCTGCGCTATATGGGAAAGGGGATGGGGGTCATGCTTTTCTTTTTGGGCGGAAAGATGCTGGCCGCCCGCTGGGTGGAAGTTTCGGCTCCATTTTCCTTGCTGGTCATCTGCGGCATACTGCTTATGACAGTCCTATTTTCGCTGATTCGAGGCGGGTTCCCCGATTCCATGGGTGGCGAAGCCGGACAATACTGAAATGGAGCGATTGTGACCTTACAAAGGGCTGAGTTGGCGTTTCATATAGATAATTTAGCTTCCTCCGACGAAGAGCGGAGAAAAGCGGCGGCATGGGCACTGTTTAATCAAGGCGCGCAGATGGCTTGGTCGGTATCGGAAGCATGGATGAATGATGGCGCGCTGACCGGCGTTTTCGCCGTGGAGGCTTATGGGGAGCCAGGCTATGTTCGTCCTGAAACCACTGTGGGAATCGCCGTTTCACCTGAAACGTTCGCGGAGATTTGCGCCGCCAATGGGAACCCGCCCGAAGCAGCGGTGCCACCGGAGCAGGACGCCCAGGAATTTGAGCTGCACTTTCCGGCTAACGTTCGGCTGGATATTTTAACTCCTCGCCAAACCAACGGGACCGGCCCACTAGCCCGCTATCTGCGGCGTAATGGGCCAGGAATTCAACAAGTGGAGTTTCGCACATACGATGTGGAAGGAGCGACGGTGTTGTTGATTCGGCGTTTCGGGCTTACACCCGTTTTTGCATCCCCACAACCCGGAGCTAACGGGGCGCGCGTTAATTTCTTGCTGGTGTCCACGCCCAACGGGGAGCGACTCCTGCTTGAGTTATTTCAAACCCCATAACTTTAGTTCCACACACCAACACTGGAAAACATCCAAACAAACTCTTGTCGAACATCATACGCAGGCCCCTACTCGCCATTTTGCTTAATTAGCTTCGCCACCAGCGCCGTCCACCCGGTCTGATGGCTGGCCCCCAAGCCCGCTCCGTTATCCCCATTGAAATATTCGTGAAAGAGCAGGCAATCCTTCCAGTACGGATCATTTTGAAAAATCGCAGTTTCGCCGAAGGCCGGGCGCCGGCCATCCCTTCGAATAAAGAGTGCGGAGAGACGCCGGGAAATCTCCCCGGCCACGTCCCAAAGAGTTTTTAACTGCCCCGAACCCGCGGGAAACTCCACTTTCAACTGGTCACGGTAATAAAAGTCGTAGCGTTGGAGAGCCTCAATAAAGAGGTAATTCATCGGAAACCAGACGGGGCCGCGCCAGTTGGAATTTCCTCCGAACAAATTGGTGGATGATTCCGCCGGCTCGTAATCCACTGTATGCGTCTGACCATCTATCACCAGAGTGTAGGGATTCTTCTCATGGAATTTGGATAAAGAACGAATGCCGAAGGGAGAGAGAAACTCGTTTTCATCAAGGGCGTAATGAAGGACCCGATCCAACTGCTTGCGCGTGGCGATGGACAGCAAATATCGCGTGCCCTTGTCCGTTTTCTGACTCTGATCGACACGATCCCGAATAGCGGGATAATGATCCATAAACCAGTGCATGCGGCTCATGAATCCGGGCAGCGCATTCACATCTTCAGGCTCCAAGGTTTCCACGGCGAAAAGCGGAATCAAACCCACCATGGAGCGAACCTTCAAGGGAAGACGGGCGCCATTCTCGGCCAAAAGAAAATCATAGAAGAAACCATCGTCAGCGTCCCAAAGGCCGTTTCCCGCTCCACCGATGTCGCTCATAGCGTCGGAGATGTAAACAAAGTGCTCAAAAAACTTGCTAGCCACGTCTTCATAGGCCGGGTCTTCCCGAGCCAACTCCAGGGCAATGGAAAGCATGTTCAGGCAATACATGGCCATCCAACTGGTGGCGTCGGATTGTTCGATATGACCGCCGCCCGGAAGGCTCTGAGAGCGGTCGAAAACGCCGATATTGTCCATACCCATGAAGCCGCCTTCAAACACATTGCGGCCTTCCATGTCTTTTCGATTCACCCACCAGGTGAAATTCAACAGAAGCTTGTGAAACACCCTTTCGAGGAAAGGACGATCCGCGCGACCCTTCATGCGAGCTTCGATCTTGTAGACACGTAAAGCGGCCCAGGCGTGGACGGGTGGATTGGTATTATCAAAGGACCACTCAAACGCCGGCACCTGACCATTGGGTTGCATGTACCATTCCCGGAGCAAGAGGATGAGCTGATCTTTCGCAAATTCAGGATCAATTAGCGCCATGGAGACGCAGTGAAATCCCAAGTCCCAGGACGCATACCAGGGGTATTCCCAGGTATCCGGCATGGAGAGGACGTCCGCGTTATTCAAATGTATCCAGTGCGAGTTCCGACCGGTCCGGCGCTGCGGCGGTGGAGGAGGTTGCGATGGGTCTCCTTCGAGCCACACGGGAACGTTGTAATGATAGGATTGCTTGTTCCACAGTAAACCCGCGAACGCCTGCCGCTGAACGCGAAGGGCATCTTCGGATAACTCCTGGCGAGCGCAGCATCCGCTATAGAATTCGTCTGCCTCCCGAATTCGATCCGCAAAGACCTTATCAAACTCGCCGGCAAGCGAAGCCTTCCGCGAATTCGGCATCGCCGCACCAATGAGCCGAAGGCGCCATTCACATCCTCCACCCGGGGGCAACTGAGCCCTAAAATGCGCAGCGGCTTTGGTCCCTACGTGAGCGGAATTCACAGCATCGCGCTCGCCCGCGATGAGATAACGGTGGAATGCATCCTTGGTATAGGCGGAGGGATTGGGGCTGCCGAATAACTTTTCCGCATTGGTCTCGTTTTCCGTGAAGAGCAGATCGGGCGCGCCATCCACCACCAAAGAGTATTGGCCGGCGAGCGGATGCGATATTCCAATGACGGTGGGTTGTGCGGACTCTTCCACGTTCAACTGAGGTTTGCGGTCATCGCGTCCCCATGACCACGTGTTGCGAAACCAAATGGTCGGGAGCAAGTGCAGGTCCGCAGCCTCCGCCCCGCGATTGAATGCGTTAATGCGAATGCAAATGTCTTCAGGACCGGCCTTCGCGTACTCGACGAAGATGTCGAAATAACGGTTGTCGCGAAAAATTCCCGTATCCAGTAACTCGAATTCCGGATCATTGCGGGTGCGGCGGTTATTTTCTTCGATCAGCGGGCCATAGGGAAAGGGGCCATGGGGATATTTGTAGAGAAATTTGGCGTAGGAGTATGAAGGAGTCGCATCAAGGTAAAAGCAATATTCCTTGACGTCTTCGCCGTGATTACCCTGAAAATTCGTCAGGCCGAAAAGACGCTCCTTGAGGACGGAATCATTACCATTCCACAACGCCAGCGCGAAGCAAATATGCTGGGCGCGATCGGAGAACCCAGCCAGTCCATCCTCGCCCCAGCGGTATGCACGGCTGTGAGATTGGTCGAAAGGGAAATAATCCCAAGCATCACCGTTCTCACTATAATCTTCACGCACCGTACCCCATTGCCTTTCGGCCAGATAAGTACCCCACTTCCGCCAATCCGCGACGTTTGACCGGGCCTCATCCAGTCGCCGAGATTCTTCCGTCATTCAATTCTCCTGCGAAGACGTCCTTGAGTTAATGCACCGCAATGCGTGAATATTCGATAATAGCCTAAGGGGGCACCATTAGCCTCGCCAGGGAGAGCCGTGATTTCCTACAAGTGGGGTAAAGGATGAACAGCGGCGGATAGTATTGCGGCCATTTTTGCTGCGAACTCTAAGCCAGCCAAGCTTGGCTGACGCGATGTATGGAGTTACTCGTGGGGGCCTCCTTCCCCGGGACCAGCGTCGCCGCAGTTGCGGCACCCCACGATTGGCCTGGCTTGCTGCCTTGCAAGAGCCCTTGAAGCTCGCGGCGAGCCCGCCGCATGCGCGTCTTTACAGCGCTGGCGGAAATGCCCAGGGATCGCGCGGTTTCGGAGGTAGAAAGATCTTCAACAGCCCGCATCAGGAATACGGAGCGATAATTGGGCCGAAGGCGTGCAATTGCCGCCTGTAAAGTGCGATGAAGCTCTCTCCGCGCATAGGCGCGGTCGGGACCTTCCATAGAAGAATGCGCCCAAGCCTCCTGGCGGGCTTCGGCACTGCCTATGGCTTCCTCAAAAGTCTCGTGGATCGCGCGGCGCCGCTTGCGGAGATTCATGAGCGCTTCATTGATGGCGATGCGCGATATCCAAGTGGTGAATTGGGAACGGCCCTCGAACTGACCCATGTGCCGGTAAGCCTTTACAAGCGCCTCCTGCCGCGAATCTTCGGCATCCTCTTGATTGCGAGTAATACGCAGTGCTAATCGAAAAACGCGCTCTTGGCAGTCAGCAAACAATTGAGATGAACTCCAATCTCGACTGGCTCGGGGTGCCGGGTTTGGGTTGGACGACCCTTGTACTGGAGTTCGAACAACCGTATCCCTGGTAACCTGGCTGACTGCTTTAGCTGGGCGATTCAAGAATCACCTCGATCTTTCTCAGTGGGCTCCTCGCTAATCCCATTTTCGCCATGTTGTTTGATGACAGCCGGGTCCATCACCCAGACGAAAAGGGCAGCGAAAATTACATTCAAAACTTACATTCATGGGAATGGGCGCTCCATCAGGTGCACTCTGTACACTTCCGGATAATTTACCGTACAGCAATCAGCGTAACCAAACATATTGCGCACTTGACTATTTGGCCAACCGAAGTAATTGTGTAGGGAACATGCCCTATGGCCCTAGCGAGAACGTTCGAAGAAACTTACTACGCGATCCGCTGAGACGGCATGGCACATACCCGGGGGAACTTAAAATAACTCATGACTCTTCGAATATTAGTTGCTGACGACCATGATGTTGTCAGGCGCGGGCTGAAATCCATTCTCCAGCCGCATCCCGGCTGGGAGATCTGCGGCGAAGCTCCCAATGGCCGGGAAGCGGTGGCCCAAGCCGAAAAGCTGAAGCCGGACGTGGTGGTGATGGATATTAGCATGCCTCACATGAACGGGCTGGAGGCTGCCCGCCGTATCAGAAAGTCCTGTCCCAAAACCGAGGTGGTGATTCTTTCCGTTCATTACACGGATATGCTTGTACAGGAGATCGTGGATGCGGGCGCCAAGGGATATATTCTGAAATCGGATGCGGACAAAGACCTGGTTATCGCGGTGGAAGCGATTTCGAACCAACGGTCGTTTTTTACGACCCGCGCTTCGGAAATGCTGATGGATGGATTCCGGCACGGCGGTAAGGTTCCCGAAGATCAAGACCCGCAGAAAAGCAGGCTAACCTCACGTGAACGGGAAATCGTTCAATTACTTGCCGAAGGACACAGTAGTAAGGAGGTGGCCACATCGCTGGGAATTAGCACCAAAACGGCGGAGACTCACCGCTCTAATATTATGAGGAAACTCGAACTGCACTCTGTGAGCGAACTAGTTCTTTACGCAGTGCGTAATCAAATTATTGAAGCGTGATCCACGGCGCTCGGTTTGGCATTATGTCCCGCGCGTAAACCTAAAGGTTATGTGATTCTTGCCTACCAGCATAAAGCACATCGGTCCCATACAATCGAACGTTGGTATTCCCCACGCATAAATCGTCTCTCTTGATTGCGACTCCGTGCTTCTTACCAGTTGACGGAGAGCTCCTGCCACTTCCCGTAGTTTTGGGTTTCTCTCCTCCAGGTATTGATCATGGTCTTCGAGGGGCCCTGGTCGGCGGCGCGCGGGGGCATTTTACTCCCCCGAAACCTGTTTTCTATTTTTCAGTTCGCCCTTCGTGAGTATATAAACTTGTCTTTCCCCGTTTCGATTTGCGAAACGGATTTGTGGAATTTTCAAGATAAAGCATGGCTTTATGGCCTGGGCGCTTTGGATCTAGAGATTTGGCTGGGAGGCCTGGACTCGAACCAGGATAATCAGATCCAGAATCTGAGGTCCTACCGATTGAACGACCTCCCAGCAGGATGAAAAAAAGAGCCGCGAGCGCGGCTACACCACTGTAAACAGCTCGCAGCCTTTCGTCAACCACGAACGGCACGCGGTTCGGCAGGCACCAGACGCTTATTGCGTATGTAAAACTCGGATCCCCGCCATTCAATTCGCCGTTTGAAGAAACTGGTGAGCCAGACGATGAAAGCGAAGGCGTCGCGCACAGGAATCATCCACATCTTGCGGCGCAGCAGCGTATCACCAACCCCCCAAACACCTACTGTCCACGCCATGGTAAAGCGGAATACGACGTATGCCACGAGAAAGGCGATTCTTACGGCATTTGAAGGCGCTACCACTGCGGCGGCCAAAACCCACGGCAATCCCTGGGTTAGCACTAAACCGAAGTGGCCCCAAGGCTGCGCGTGCCGCATGGTGAGATTCCAGCGCACCTGGTGACGGAAACATTCGGCGAATGTTTGCCGGGGAAAAACGGTAAACACCGGATAGCTAGTCAGCTCGACCCTGTAACCATTGGAATGAATGCGATGTCCCAATTCGTAGTCATCGGTAAAATGGTTTACCAGTACTTCGAAACCGCCAATTTCACGCAGGCGAGTTTTCGTGGTGGCCATCGTTGCGCCCAACGCGAAATCAATACCTCCAAGCAGCCATGCGGAAAGCACGCCCGCGTCAAAATCGGATGTATTGCCCAACGCCTCCAGCTCGGAAGAGAATGAATTATCCGTCAATCCGCGGTAGAGACAGGTGACACAACCGGTGCTGGCATCGCGAAATGGCGCGGCCACGGCGCGAAGATAACCGGCGCTCACGCGAATGTCGCTATCGCTGATGACCAGGATTTCATGCCGCGCTTCACGAGCGAGGCGCACCATCTTGTTCACCTTATTGCAGGTCCCCAGATGCTCCGCGCCAATCAAGAGGCGGATGGGGCGCTCGGGGAAATCGGCCATCACTTGGCGAATTACGGGAATGGCCGGATCCGCATCGTCGGGAACGTTAAAGAGGATTTCGTAATTCGGATAGTCCTGACGGCAGAAGCTTGCATAATTCTCATACGCTTCGCGATCCAGGCCCTTCACCGGCTTAAGAATGCTCAATGGCGGGACGAAATCACTTGGCGGATCTGGACGCCCAAAGAAGCGAAGCGCCGCAACGGTGGCCATGGCGTAATATCCCAGCGGCGCAATTGCACCGATGAGCACTAGCCAGCGAAATAGCTCCCAAAACAGAATTTGCAATCACCCAATACAGACGAATACCACACCCAGGCAAACCAGCGCCACTCCCAACCACCTCATCCTGGAAACTCGTTCGCCCAGGAGATAGCGGCCTCCCAAAGCGCCCAGTGCGTAATTCAGAGCCGTCGCCGGCACTACAAAACTTACATTTCGCCATGAAAGTAAGGCCAGCAATGCAAAAAAAGAAAGGGTCATCAGTCCGATGCCCGTCCACATCGTGCCACACGAAAATGCTCCCGCCATTACACGGAGCAGCGACCGGGGACTGAAATCGTGCACTTCACCGATCCGCTTCATTGCCCGGGAAACGAACATTTCGCCGCCCGTTCCAGCGAAGACGATAATTGCCAGGAAGAAGGCGATACGCATTTTAGACTGGCGTCGTGGTGCTATGAGGAGTCTGGCCGACCAGAAATACTCCCACGCAGATCGTCAACACGCCTGCCCAGCGCCACACGGTGACCGCATCGTGAAGAAAAAAATAACCCAGCAGCGCAACAACACCGTATCCGATTGCCGATACAGGCTGAATATAGCTATAGTCAGCCCAGGAAAGGACTAATAGGTAGGAAATAAAAAAAAGAAAAAGTGAGCCAATGCCCAGCCAGATGGCGGGCGACGAAAAAACCTTGGAAAACGTGGAAAACAAAGGACCAGGCGAAAAACTGGAAACCGCTCCGATCCTCTTCATGCCGCGACTAAGCAGCACGTCCCCCAGCGGCCCAAATGTCACCATCAACACGAGAAAAACAAGTGTCTTTCCGTGCATACGGCGGGCTATTTCCATGCCCTTACGAATGGCTCGCGGCGCCAGCGCCCTCACCGGAATTGATCGGCGGCATGGGCGGCACGGAGACGGCTGGCCTGCGGCGGCGCTCCTTGCGGGCCCACTTCCAACGCTCGGCGCGAAGCTTCAGGAAAGACGACGCTTCGTGATAAAGGCGCTTGCGTTCGTGGGCATCCCACAGCGCTTCACGGACGATCCGCCAGGCTACGCGCGGCCGGAAATAATAGGTGTCGTAAAAACGGTTGACCGCATTCATCATCTCGTCGCGCGACAAGCCAGGATATTGCAGGTGCGGCAATTGATGGCCGCCCGCGTCCGTCAGGGCCTCGCCAGCCAGAAAACCTTTTTCATTCGCGAAATTGTAGAGTTCCGTTCCCGGATAGGCATGGGCCAAAGAAACCTGAATGGTTTCGCAATCGAGCTCTTTGGCGTATTCGATTGTTGTTTCGATGGTCTCCCGAGTCTCGCCAGGCAATCCGATAATGAAGTCACCGTGAACTTTGATGCCCGCGCGCTTGCAGTTCTGGACAAAGGTGCGGCCCATTTCTACCGTGGCGCCCTTCTTGATATTTTTCAGAATCTGCGCATCGCCGGATTCAAATCCGACAATTAACAGGCGCGCCCCACCATCGGCCATTGCCGCTAAGGTTTCGTAATCGCTGTGAACGCGGGCTGTGCATGACCACTGGAGTCCCACTGGCTTTAGCAGCTTGGAAAGCGCAATGACGCGGTCTTTGCGGATATTGAATGTGTCGTCGTCGAAGAAGACTTCCTTGGCTTGCGGGAAGGTCTCATGCACGTACCGAAATTCGCGGGCCACACTTTCCACCGAGCGCACACGCCATGCATGACCTGACATGGTCTGCGGCCAGAGACAGAAAGTGCAGAGCGCCGGACAGCCACGCGCGCTATAGAAGGAAATGAAAGGGTGCAGCAAGAAAGGAACGCTGTATTTTTCAATGGTTAAATCGCGCTTGTAGGTCTCCGCGGCAAAAGGCAACGCGTCCAAGTCTTCGGTCTGCATAACCGGGCGCATGGGATTATGGATAATTTTGCCGTCTTCGAGGTAACTGGCATTCAAAATTTCTTTCAGCGGCATTCCCTGAGCGAACTCAACAACCGGATGGTCCAACTCCCCGCGCACGATAAAATCTATGTCGGCGCTGGCCAGTAGGCTCTCCGCAGGCTTGACCTGGACGTGCGGCCCCACAAAAGCAATTTTCAGAGAAGGCTTGAGCTCTTTCATGGCCCGGACGATGCGAACATCGCTCTCAAATCCCACCGTGGAGGTAAACAGCACCACGAATTCATAATCCGCGGCGATTCTGACGGTTTCCTGCCAGGAAACCTTATGAGGTGGGGCATCGAGCAGACGGCTTCCCGGCAACATTCCAGCCGCATAGGCCAGCCACACCGGGTACCAATACGACTCAATTTCGCGGGTCGCGGGCCAGCGGGAACCGGCCCCGCCATCGAAGTTTTCAAAGCTCGGCGGATTAAGCAACAGCGTTTTCATCACGGATGGCATATAGCGGATTCCTCCCAAAACCAGCGCGCCGGGAAATCGCGGCAGCGCCAATAGTTCATGTTACCTGATTAACCGATAGCGGCCAAACATTCACGGCGGACTGCACCTGTATTAACCCCAGGCATGTGCCAGTGTAGCGGTAGTTATTGCAGGTGCTGAGCCAGTTCGCCGGTGCTTTGCCAGAGGGCCAACTGGGCCTTCTGCCGAGCAAAATCGGCTTCCAAAAATGTAAGCCATTTCTCATTTTCGTCCACGCGAGCTTGCTCCAGATCGCGGAGGGTGGCATGACCCTGATCATAACGGGATTGCACGGCGTCGAAACCTTCGCGCGAAAGCTGCAAATCCAGACGGGCCACTTTGCGGGCAGCATCCGCTTCCCGGACGTCGCGGAGATGTTGCCTGGCAGCGAGGGCGGTTTCACTTCGCTTCTGGCTTTCCGCCAATTCGGCGGTGGTTAGCTGGCTGTGAGCCAGAGCCACTTCGGCATGAGTTCGTGCGTTAAAAATCGGAATGGTGAGCTGAATGCCTACATTCAGATTGTTGCGCTGGAATGTACGATAAAACTCATCGTAATTGTTAATACGGCTAAAAATACTATATTCGCCGACCAACGATACACTCGGCCAGTAGCCCCCCCGCGCGCCCTTCCAAATTTCCGTTTCGGCGACTTTTTCGTTCATTGCTTCCTTAATGTCAGGACTGAAAGCGAGGGCCTGGTTGACGACTTCATTGGCGGCATTAGTATCCGCGTTCGCCTGTAACTCCCCATCCGAAGGCAAATCCTCCACGGAAACTTCAATGGGTGCGCCAGAGCGGATTCCCGCCAAGTCGCGCAGCTCGTCGGATAGCGCCTCATCCCGGCCCTCAAGCTGGACAATGCGCTGCTCCACTCGGGCCTGAGCCAGCTCCATGCGCGTAGATTCAATGGACAACTCCAACCCGCTTGAAACCCGATCGCGGGTTACATCCAGAATTTGCTGCTGACTGGCGCGCTCGGTGCGGAGCAGGTCGAGGGAATGGCGCACTTCGGCAAGTTCGAAATAATCCGAGGCGGCGGCGACCATTACGGAATCGCGCGTCTTTTCCAGTTCCAACCGCTGGTTTTCGGCGCGCTGACGCGCGGCCTGAAGCTGTCCCTTAAGCGGAGGATCAAAAATTGCCTGGGTGTATCCCATATTGAAAATGGAAGGCGGGTTTCCCCCCGGCGTTTCGGGGAATCCGTAGGTATAGGCGAGGCCCGAACCAGTAAAGAGGTTGGGAAGAAACGGCGAACGGTTAACATCAATCTCGGCTTTGGCGACGGTATATTGCGCCTGAGCCATCGCAACCGCATGGCTATGGGCCAGCGACAGAGCGATCGCGGACTTCAGAGTCAGCGATTGCAACTCTTGCGCGCGCACACCGGGTCCACACAACAGAGTGAATCCAAGTGCGCTCAAAAGGAACCCGTTGGTACGACGCCGAAGGAGACTACTCATAGTGCAGCGACTCAGTGGGCTGCAGCTCCGCAGCCCGGCTGGCCGGAAGGTACCCAAAGAAAAGCCCCGTCGCGGTAGACACGACAAAAGCCAGTACCACCGACATCCAGGAAATCGGAATAGTTATGTGACCTACGCCAGGCAGCAAACCAAGCAGTGTTTGGATCAGCACGGGAATTCCCACGGCGATGGCAATCCCCGCCAATGACCCGATACCGCTGATGAGCATGGCTTCCACCAGAAACTGGTAGAGGATTTGGTTGCGGCGCGCGCCAATCGCCTTGCGAATGCCAATTTCCCGGGTGCGCTCCGTGACGGTAACCAGCATGATATTCATGATTCCAATTCCGCTGATAGCCAATGCAATCAAGGCGATCAAAATCAGCACAGCAGTGAGAGCCTGCGAAATTCGCCGGGCGGTTTCCAATATGGAACCAAGATTCTGCACCCGGTAGCCCGCGCCAGGGCGGTGACGTTCGCGGAGAATTTCCGACACTTCCCCTGTAACCGACGGAACGTCCTCTGGGCGGTCAGCCTGAGCATAGAGTGTCCTGATATATTCCTCGCCGGTATAATACTTGATGAGAGAAAAAGGGAGAATTACCGACTCCCGGGTAATTTCCGATTGTCCAAACGTGGCCAGACGCTCGTGGAAGACTCCGATGACCGTAAAGCTCATCTCTCCCAGGCGAATGTTCCGGCCTATGGGATCGTCCGATGGGAATGCGAGATTCGAGAGCTCCTGGGTTAGCAGACAAACCTTGCTGCCGGAGCGCATGTCATCCTCATCGAAATAGCGACCTTGAGTAATTACCAGATTGCGGATGTGTTGAAAACCTTCGGTGACGCCCACCAGGTTGACGGGATGTTCCAGACCATTGACCACGACGGTGCTGTTGATGTCGCGAGTGCCGGCAACCTCCACAACCTCCGCGATGCCCGCCTGTACGGCCTGCATATCACCGATGCTGATTTCATCGCCCACGAAAGACGACAGCACACCTGTGTGAACTGTCTCCGCATACACGATATTGGAGCCCACAGCTTCGATCTGAGCGATGATGTAGGTCTTTCCAGCCAGAGCCACGGTCACTACCAGCACGATGCACGCGCTGCCGATAATGACGCCCAACATGGTAAGGATGGCGCGAAGCTTATTGGCCCTAAGGGCCTGAACGGCCAAGCGGAATGTCTCACCCCACACCATAAAGCTATTTAATCCGAGTCACAGGCGAGACCTTTACTTGGAGCTCTGTTCAAGGTGTTTCAAGCGGTTGCTCGCGGAAGTGCGCTGCGGATCAAGCTGTAAGGCGGCGCGATACTGCTCCGCCGCTTGCTGACGCTTCCCTTCCGCCTCATAGGCGCGCCCTAACCATTCGCGAGCGGCTGCGTGAGAAGGCCAATCGCTGCGGTCCGGCGTGGACGCCAGATAAGACTTCAGGCTCTGTTCCGCAGGTCCCATCGGACCGCCCGCGAGCACGCCTTCCACGCCCCGGTAGTAGCCCAAGCGAGGATCGTTGGGACGCAACACAGCGGCCGCGTCCACAGCCGATTTCAGTTGTGGAACGCGTATCAGCGCGGCATAGCAATCGGCGGCTTCAAAGTCAGCGGCGGGATCGGATGACTTCGCCGACAGGGCTTGCCCGCATTCATTTTCGGTCAGGTCGTTCCTCTTCTGATCGGCCCAATATTGGGCCCGCGCCAAATGACCCTGTGCAGGATCCAAGGCGGCGACAGCATCCACTTGCTGTTTCGCCCCATCCTTGCTTCCACCCACGATCCATGGGGCTTCGGCATAAAATTCAGCCAAATCCCTGCGGGCATGGACGTTTCGCGGATTCAGGCGTACCGCCTCTTCGAATTCGTGTTTCACTTTGCGGGCTAGGAGGAAACTGTGCTCTCGATCAGCTTTTACCCCGTAGGCCTCGCCCAGCCACATGTGATAGTCGGAGTTTTGGGGGGAGAGAGACACCGCTTTCTCGCCCTCGGCAATGGCGTTATCAAAGTCACGGGCTTCATAGTAGCTGCGGCAGAGCCAGTAATAAGCGTCGGCATCCTGGGGATTTTTTGCGACCCGGTCTCGTAAAGCGGCGATGGCGGCGGAATAATTGCCGACTGTAAACTGTGCGGGCGCTCCCTTAGAGCTGTCTTGACTGGCAGTTTGTGTGCGCGCGGAGGGCGTTCGAATAAGCATCCCAGCGATAACCGCCAGTGCCAGTCCGACTGTGGAGCGTCGAGAAATCATTGCGGAAGCTCTACATCCGTGGGGCGGACGGTCATGCCATCATGCAGATTCAAATCACCGGGCAATACCACTCGATCTCCTTCCGACAGGCCGGAGAGCACCTGATAGCGAGTAGCGCTGGATATGCCGGTTTCAATGGCGTGCTGATGCACCGTATTGCCAGCAAGGACAAAGACGTAGTGCTGACCTCCATGTATGCGGACAGCCGCCCGCGGAACTACCAGCGCATCGTGGCTTTCTCGAACTACGATGCGCACATTTACATTCACGTTGGGCAGCAACTCCAACTTGGAATTATCCACCGAACACAAAACCTCCGCCACACTACGATTTCCGCGCGGCACGACCTGGCGGGGAATCTCTTCGGTGACGCCCTGCCAGACACGGCTGGGCATGGCGTCCCACATGACTTCCACGGCCTGGCCGGCCGCCAGCCAGCCTAAATCCGGCTCGTCCACAAAAGCTCTCACCCGCACCTGGCGAAGATCGGCGAGCTGAGCCACCACATCGCCCGTTTGCACATAGTCGCCGTTATGCACAGGAAGTGAATAGAGCGTGCCAGCGACGGGCGCATTCAGAACTGCCGATTGCGCTTTCTGTTCCAGGGATGTAATTTGCGCTTTAGCCTGAGCAACGCGCAGTTGGTCGCGCTCTGCGTCGGTGCCAGAGCGCCGCGCGAGGTCATCTTTTCGTTGCTGAATAGATTCCAGCGTGGCTTCCGCACGCGAAAGTAACGCCTGATTTTGGTCCAGTTCGTCCTGGGTGGCGGCATGCTGCGCGACCAGCTTGCGCAACGTTTCCTGCATGCGCTGGTAATTGCGCACATCAATTCGAGCTTTGTCGAGGTCTCCGGTAAGGTCAGCAACCTGATCCGGCGGTCCACCGGCGCGGGCTGCGCGCAAATCTTCCTTGGCTGTGACAAGATCCGCGCGCGCCTCAGCAAGCTCCGCGTGAATGTCGGCGTCGTCCAAGATCAGAAGCGGCTGGTTCTTGCGGACCGCCTGGCCCTCGGTCACCTCAACGTGTCTTACAAACGTGGGGTACTGTGCGCGAAGAACAAAAGGATTGATAGGCTCGACCTTGCCATTACTGGTTATAGAGGCGATAAGGTCCTGGTGGACGATACGAACGGCCCGGCCATCCGGCACATGGTCGCGCCCCGCCAAGCCGATAAATACAATTACGAGCACTCCGGCGCCAGCCGCAATACCGCCCCATGTTTTCTTTGTGGACCAAGCCATTTTGTGTTGTGCGGTATTTATAAGCCCCGAGAAGGCAAACCGCGGGCATTGTAACAGCGGGCGGTGGATTAAACCATCCGTCCGCCGAATTAATTCATAGTGGCACAGATGCGGTCGTCCCACGGCTAGATGCTAAGTCGAGCCTACCGTTTCAGCAGCCTTTGGAGCGTGTTACAATTTCGCCCATGGACGAGAAACGCGCAATTGCGCACGAGCAGGTTCCCGCGCCCAAAGGGCCGATGATCCATCGCGTGTGCATACAATGCAACAATATGTTTACCGTTCCGGCTGGCGATTACGATAAAAAGAGTTGTCCGGCCTGCCATAAGGGTTAACTTTTCCCCGAGCGCCGGCAGCCGAGGATTGCACCCAATTTCCCACAGCGCCGGGAAATGAAGCAGGAGAATAGGTCATGCCAGTACACAGTGAATCCCTCACTTTGCAAACGAAGACCGTGCGCGAAATCGTCAACATCACGCCACAGGTGAAGGCCGCCCTTGAAAAAACCGGCTTGCGGGAAGGCATTATTGCCGTGACGTCTCTGCACGTGAATAGCGCCATCATCATCAATGATGAAGAGCCGGGGCTGCTCGAAGATATTGACGAATGGCTGTCGCGAACAGCTCCAGCGGGCGAAGATTACAAACATAAAGGCCGGTTTGAAAGCAATGCGGGGATTCACATGCAGGGATTGCTGCTTCATCATCAGGTCATCGTTCCATTCAGTGAAGGGCGGCTGGATCTGGGGCCGTGGCAATGGGTGCTCTTCGTGGAACTTGACGGCTTACGGCCCAAGAAAATCAGCCTGAAGATTATTGGCGAGTAAACGTCATTTGCCGCGGGTCGGCACGTGCGCGGAGACCAATGGATTGGAAGCCCAGTACTGTCAATACCGACGCCCGCCCAAACTTGAAATTTCCTATCGCATTGATGCGTAGTCACGGTTACGGCGGTAGGCGTACTGCGACGGCCATCAAGACATGATTGAAGCGCAAGAGCTGAGCAAGGTTTTTTCAGGCACGCGAAAAATGCCAGAAATCCAGGCAGTACGCGGTGTCAGCTTCCGGTGCGAAAGCGGGCAGATTTACGGGCTGCTCGGGACCAACGGGGCGGGCAAGACCACCACCCTACGATTGCTGGCCACAATTCTCTATCCCACCTCCGGAACCGCGAGAGTAGCGGGCTACGACATTGTGGACGATCCCGAAAAGGTCCGCGCGCGAGTCGGCTTTCTTTCCACCGCAACCGCGCTTTACCGGCGGCTTACCGCGCGAGAAATGGTGGAATATTTTGGACGCCTGAATGGGCTGGATGGCGAACGGCTGAAGCAAGCCGTGGACGGGCTCTTCACGGCCCTGGAAATGCATGATTTCGCGAAGCGCTCCTGTGAGGATCTCTCCACCGGAATGAAGCAGAAGGTTTCCATTGCGCGAACGCTGGTCCACGATCCTGAAGTGATGATTTTCGATGAACCTACTCTGGGTCTGGATGTGATGACCTCGCGGGTGATTGTTAATTTTATTCGCCAGTGCCGCGACCGCGGCAAGACCGTGATTTTTTCCACTCACGTGATGAGTGAAGTGGAAAAACTCTGCGATCGCATCGGCATTATCCACAATGGAAGGCTGCTGGCCGAGGGCGCGCTTGCGGAACTGCGCGGCCGCTATCCGGGCAGCGATCTGGAAGACATTTTCGTCCATGTGGTGGGAGGCGATACCGTATGAGCGTGCGGAATATCGGGGTTGTATACCGGAAGGAAGTAACTGACCTGCTGCGTGACCGGCGGACAATTGTTTCCATGGTAGTGATTCCCCTCCTGATGTTTCCCGTGCTGGCGATTGGAATTGGCTATCTGGCCAGCGAAGCCATGGGGACGGCGCAAAAGGAAATCCCTGTCGTAATGATTTCGGACGGAATGGATTCCCCACGACTTCTGGCCATGCTTCAAACCGACGATGAATTTCATTTTGAGCCCGCACAGCCGGATTACGTGGCACAGATTTCCGACAAGAAAGTGCGCGCCAGTGTGGAAGTTCCCCGGGGATTCGATGCCGCGCAGGAAAACGGCACGCCCGAGAAAATATACATTGATTATTTCGAAGGCGACGTCAATTCATCTCTGGCCGCCAATAAGCTGGAAAAGTTTTTTGACAAGCTGCGCGACAAGACGGTGAAACGACGGCTAGAAGCGCATCAGATTCCGGCGAATATTCTGGAGCCATTTACGGTGGAACAGAAGAACGTGGCGCCACCGGAAAAAGTGGCCGGAGCGACGCTGGGCGGCATGGTCCCCTACTTTGTGATTTTGCTGTGCTTCACCGGAGCAATGTACCCGGCCATGGACCTTACCGCCGGCGAGAAAGAACGCGGGACGCTGGAAACATTACTAAGCAGCCCGGTTTCGAGGACAGATATTGTACTGGGTAAATTCCTGACGGTTTTCTCGGCTTCGGTGACGTCGGCGCTGTTGGCGGTGGCGTCCATGGGCGTTTCATTTACCTACGGCCAGAAATTCTTCAACGTGAGCGACAGCGGATCGGAGACCGATATGCGAAGCGCCGCGATGCCCCATCTGCAGATTGGACTCCACGCCGTGCTGGCAGTCCTGCTGATGGCCCTGCCACTTTCCATGCTATTTTCAGCGGTGCTGCTGGCCATATCCCTTTTCGCCAAGAGCTATCGGGAAGCTCAAACCTACGTCACCCCACTGACTTTCCTGATTGTGGTTCCCGCCGTCGTTTCCATGCTGCCCGGCACCGAGCTTACCGCGCGTACGGCGCTGATCCCGATCTTGAGCACCAGTCTGGTGAGCAAGGAACTGGTCTCGGGGATTTATCACTGGGGATATATCGGGATGATTTTTGGCGCGTCTTGCGTGTATGCCGTGGCCGCTATCGCCGTCGCCATCGTTCTCTTTAACCGCGAGGAAGTCCTCTTTCGGATTTGAATGGATCTTCACGAGCAGCGGTAACTATAGGGCGACTTGAAAAATGTAAGTCGCTGTAAGCACACTGAATTCAAGCGGAGGCGGACCCGCGATAGCGGGCGACAAGAAGGGTGACGTCGTCGGACTGGGGGGCGCCGTTGATGAATAGGCTGATGCTTTGCTGGATACAACCAGCCAGGTCTTCCACTGTTTCACCCGTGTATTCGCGGAGTACTTCACGAATGCGCTCTTCCCCATAAAGCTCGCTCTGAGTATTGGCAGCTTCAGAAACTCCATCGGTATAGACGACCAGAAAATCGCCAGGCTCGAGACGGGCTCGGGCACAGGAAAATTCGGCTTCAGCAAACATGCCGACGGGCATGTTGCCTTCGGTGAGGTCCTCGACCGCTCCGGAAGCGCGGCGAATCATCGGGGGGACGTGGCCGCAATTCACAAACTCAAATTGGCCATCCACGGCCAGCACGCCATAGAAGAGCGTGGCGTAGCGCTCGTCGCTGCTACGCTTGCAAAGGTAACGGTTCACCCGTTGTGCGGCCTCCTCGAGCGGCAAATTCATGGCGATGGTGGTATCGAGCACTCCTTGCAGGAGGGTGGCCAGAAGAGCAGCCGACATTCCCTTGCCGGAGACGTCTGCAATGAAAAAACCGAGGCGGCCACCGTCGAGCTCGACGACGTTAAGACAATCCCCACCCACCGAAAAGCAAGCCAAAGTGGAGGCGGTAACCGACACAAAGGGAAGCTGGGGAAAAGTGGTGGGCGAAAGCTGGCGCTGAATCTGGCTGGCAATCTCCAATTCATGATCAAAGCGAGCCTTGGCACGAGCGTCCGAAAACAAGCGGGCGTTTTCAATCACGGTGGCGGCTTCGCGGGCCAGATTACTGAGGACGGCGCGGTCCATCTCGGAAAAGGCGCTGGAGGGCTGATGGCTGTCGAGATACAAGACCCCCAGCAACTCGCTGCGGCGCGTGGAAATCGTGGCATCACCGGTCTGGATGGTGGGCAGCTTATCCACCGGAATGGCGACGACGGTATGCAACTCGAGCTTGGCAAAGCTGGCTTGCTGCTGGATGCGGGGATCATCCTCGGTATCGCGGACGATTAATTCGCGGCGGGTGCTAGTGACACGTTTGAGAACGCTGGAGGAAACCTGCATCTGGTCGGGGGAAAGCGTCCCGCGCTGGGCGTTTCGGGCAACAGCAGGGGCCAACGAACCGTCCTCGCCAGTGAGCAAGAGTAAACCGCGCTCCGTACCGGTGACTTGAATGGCCGCGTCAACGACAGTGGCGAGCACCTCTTCCAATGCGAGGCCGGAACCGAGGGAACGAGCAACGTCGAGCATCAATCCCAGGTGGTAGAGCTCGCGCGAACCGGTTTGATCCGGCTCGGCCACGCCGGCGCGCTCAATCAGTTCGTCGAGCTTGGACTCCTTGCCCATGAAAATAAGTCGGAAGGAATTCGGAATGCCGAAGTCAATATTGTCCTGGGGATGAAGCTCCTGGCGGAGGATTTTCTGACCGTTGATGAAGGTGCCGTGGCGGCTGCCCAAGTCTTCGAGCACCAATGCGCCAGAAGACTCAACAGTGATTTGAGCCTGACGGCGGCTGATGCGGCTATCTCGCACCGGAAGTTCATTATCGGCCTGGCGGCCAATGCGAAACGGCAGCGGCGAAATCTCGATTTCGCGGCGCGCGCCGTTAGGCTCAATCACAGCCAGGCGTGGCGGACGTGGTGGCACTTTGCTCCCCTCTCATGCCGTTCGCTGATTGCTCTCTTCAGCGGCAAGGCAGCTAGGCAAAAAGGCATATGCTTCGCCATGTTAGGGGAAGCGGGGATGGAAGTAAATAGACGTACGGCTGGTTGCCTGACTTACCCCCCAATGACGAGAATCAGCGTGTGCAATGAAATGGGCCACCCGGAAAAAGCATCCGGGTGGCCCGATCTGGTCACGATGTGATGCGTGTGTTGGCGCAGCCACGCCTATTTGCGGCGTCGCACGCCCGTGATTTACGGTTCGAGCAGAATAGGTTCTTCGCCGAATGTGATGCTGCTTCCCAACGAATTGACCGTGCTGGATTTTACCGTTTGGTAATAGTGATAGCTCGACAGGGAAGGACATCCGGTCGATCCAGGACAGGTAACGGAAGACGCGTCATCCCACGCCCAGACCGCCAATTCTGTGGGACTGCTGCCCGGCGATACTGTGATGGGAAGCGCCCAGATAGAACTGTCCGTGTCGGTACATGGTGCCGGGGACCCAGTTCCCGCGCTGCAAGCGGTAATTTTATTGCCCGCCAGCCAGTCAATCACTTGGCCGTAGGCGAATCCGCCGTAAATGTCATAGGGAGCGCCAGTTTGCATGGTATAGCAGGGATAGTTCGGAGTGGTGTCCGAAAGATCGTCACACCCCGTGCCGAAATCGTCATAGCCGTCGGTGCCTAGAGAACCGGCCCACGCGAACCAATGCTGCGCGTTTACGTTCATGGTAGTCGGGGCGGAAGTATAAGTCTTCTGGGTAGCAGCCATCAGGAGCGTATAGCGGGCGGCGCCCGCATGTCCTGATACATCAGAAGGCCCAGCGAAGGAGGACGCTGCCGGAAGTATAGCCGGCGCCGACGGCGATGAGCATGACCAGGTCGCCTTTTTTGACGCGTTTCTGATCCACCGCTTCGCTCATGCCCAGAGGGATGGTGGCGGCGGTGGTGTTGCCGTAGTGGTCTATATTGACCATGACCTTGGATTCATCCACACCCAGGCGTTCGCGCATGGCTTGAATGATGCGCAGGTTGGCCTGATGAGGAACGACGAGGGCCAGGTCAGCGGTGGTGAAGTGATTCCGCTCCAGCAATAAGGAAGACAAGTCGCACATGCGACGCACCGCGTACTTGAAGACCTGCTGCCCCTCCTGATGGACGTAATGCATGCGCTTGTCCACCGTTTCATGAGAAGGCGGGTTCAATGACCCGCCGCCAGGCATGTAAAGCCAGGAACTACCCGAGCCGTCAATATCGTGGACGAAATCCAGGATGCCTTCCTGTTCGTTCTCGGCCGGCTCCAGCAGGACAGCGCCTGCGCCGTCGCCAAACAGGACGCAGGTGGCTCGATCCTGAAAATCAATGATGGAACTCATTACATCGGCTCCAATCACCAGCACCCTACGGTGAGTGCCCGCGCCCACGAATTGCGCACCGGTGGTTAGCGCGTAGAGAAATCCGGAACAGGCTGCGGAAAGATCGAAGCCCCAGGCGTTGGAAGCGCCAATGCGATCCTGGATCAGGCAGGCAGTGGCGGGAAAAAGCATGTCGGGCGTGACTGTGGCGACGATGATCATGTCAATTTCGGCGGCGGAAATATTGCGTTGGCGAAGCAGCTTCATGGCCGCCTCGGCGCCGAGATGCGAAGCTCCCACGCCGGGCTCAACATAGTGGCGCTGGCGGATGCCGGTGCGGGTGAGAATCCATTCATCACTGGTATTCACTAATTTTTCGAGATCGTGATTGGTGACCACGCGTGGCGGCACATAAGTGGCGACCCCGGTGATTTTTGCGGCAATCCTTCGGCCCATTCGTCTCCCCGCTGTTAACGTGCGGCTTGAGTTAAAAACACCACAAGCTCGCGATTGTATGCACTACCACGCTCGCAAGACAAGGAGCGTCAGCAAGCGGTTGTATTTTCGGGGTGTGCGGGTTCGGCCACTGGACTGGATTCGAGGTCGGAGACCATGTTGCCCCCGCTGCGCTTGGAAACGTACATGGCTGCATCAGCCGCCTGAATGAGTTGTTCGGGGTTGGGTCCGTGGACCGGAAAACTCGCAATACCAAAGCTGGCGGTGACGTTCTTATTGCGCAACATGCGCTCGCCTGCAATCCTACCGCGAAGTTTGCTGGCAATCTGGCGGGCTTGTTCAGCGCTGGTTTCGGGCATGAGAATTACAAATTCATCTCCGCCGTAACGGGCCACAATGTCGGAACGGCGGCAGTTTTGCTCCAGAATTCGCGCGGCGATCTGGAGAACCAGATCACCCTCCAAATGGCCATGCGAATCGTTCACCAGCTTAAAACCGTCGAGATCCAGCATCACTAGGGAGAAGGGGCGTCCAGCGCGCGTCGAGCGTTTCCATTCAGCGGACAGGGCCTCCATCAAATAGCGGTGGGTCTTCAGCCCGGTAAGGCCATCGGTAATGGCCTGCTCCTGCGCTTGCTGGAAGGTATAGGCATTATGTAGGGCAATAGCCAGCAGATCGGCCAGCGTGTGCAGGAGACGCAACTGCTCATCGGGAAATTCCGCAGTGTCGGCTGTCTCCACGTAGAGGACGCCCTGCAGTTGGTCTGCAAACCTGACCGGCAAAGCCGCTGCGCTGACCGAGCCTGTTAAAATCGTTTGCCCTGTGGCAATGGCATCTCCTCGGAGTACTTCCGCTTCACCGGAAATCGCCGCCCGGCCAATGAGGCCTTCGCCAATTTGCTTGCCGCGACCCAATGCTCCTCTGCGGGAACCGGCTTCCGCCCGCACAACCAACCTGCGTTCACCACTTTCCAGTAGGGCAATGCCGATATGGTCATAGGCCAGACCTTCCTCAAGCGCCGCGGCGATATTATCGAGCATTTCGTCCGAATTCAGCGTGGATATCGCCTGGCGGGAAATAATGTTGAGCAAGGCAAGCTGGCGGGCGCGCACCTGTTGTTCCTGGAAGAGTCGCGCATTCTCGAGGGCGATGCTGGCTTCACTGGCGAGCACACGAAGCATCTCCACGTGCCCTTCGTCGAAGGCTCCTTCCTCGGTACTGAAGAGGGCCATCGCCCCCAGCGCCCGGTCGTTAAGCAACAACGGGATTCCGCAGTAGCTGCCGGCTCCTTCGCGAGGTATAACACGGAGACGCTCCAATTCCTCGGAGAAGCGCTCGCGAATCAGCAGAGGTTGCTTGGTGCGAATGATGTGCTCAATTAAATGGTTCCCCAGGGGCAGGCGGCGCTTGGGCTGCTCCTCTCCGTCCCTGATTTCAAGCTCGATACTCAATTCCTGACGCGCTGAATCGTAGAGAGCGATATAAAACTGGGAATTTTCAAAGAGACGGCGTACTCCCGTGGAAATTTTCTCAATGATGCTCTCGGCCTCCAAAGTGGAGCTCAAGGCTCTGCCAATTTCATTCAAGGTGTGCAACTCGTCGGTTCGGCGGGCGGTTTGCTGGATTAAATAGCCGTTTTCAATGGCCAAACCAATCTGCTGCCCCAAGGCCATCAACAGGCGCAATTCCGGCGGGGTCATATGGCGATTCTGGGCCGCACCCAGAAGCATGAATCCAAAAACACGCTCCTTGGATTGCAGGCTAATGCCCACGGCGGATTTCAATCCCTCATCCACCAGAAGTTTTCGTACGCGGCGGAAGGCCGGCTCGCGGTCCAGGGCCTGCCAGGAAGATTGCCGCGATAAATCGCGCAACACGACAAGGCCACCCAATCGCGCCACCAATTTCAGCGTGTACTCCTCAAGTTCCCGCTCCCGAAATGCCTCGGAAACGGAGCCTGTCAGCCCCGACGAAATGTTGATGCGAGAACCGTACTCTTCGCCATATTGCAAAGATAATATTCCGCTGTGAAGGCGTCCGATGGTGAGAACGCGGTCCAGAGCCTGGCTCAGCATCCTTTGAATTTCACTATCCGCAAAACTGGAAGCGGTGACGTTTAGATTGGAGAGGGCCAGAATATTTCCTTCCAAACCCCGGCGTTCCTCCTCATAATTGACTACGACCATCAACAGAGCGATAGCAATTAACGGAAGCAGCAACAAAAGGTGAAAATCCACCCTCTGTAGCGTTCGCAAATGGGACTGCAAAGAAGCTACAAAAACAATCAAGCCCCAAGTCCCAAACACGACAGCCATCAATGTTTCGGCGAGGACCTGTTGTTTTTTGCCTTCCAGAAAGAATTGCCGGGCGACCAACAGAAACACAAATAGCACACCAAGCCGCAAGGGAACACCCACCCAGCCTCTGCGGAATGCCATCACCCAAACGGCCGCCACCACCACCGCAGCCAGTAGCCAGCGCAGGCGGGTGACCGCATGAGCGTATGTCCGCGCGGCTTTGAGGAAGACTAGCGCCGCCACGAATAAAAGCAATTCTTTGCTGTTGGCGATTGCTCCCTCAGAGATGCGTTCTGAGCCGAAGGGGCCATGAAGATCGACCGGTATGTGCACCAGGGCGAGCGCCACCCAGGCCCACGCCCACGAAATCAGATAGGACTTACGCTTTTCAAAATAGAGGTAGACAAAAAAACCGGCGAGCATTGCGCACATGCAAGCCAGGGAGTACTCCAATGCTACCGGATGGGTCACCATGTGGAAGATTTGGGAAATGCGGTGACACTACAACGAAGGATTCCCAAGGGCCGTCATCCTCTAGAAATGGCTTCGCCGAAAAGCAGCGCCGGCGGAGTGGGTCCCGGCATTGACCTTGTAGGATCAGCTAACCGCGCGGCCGGGCTGCCTCCGAGAATCGCCGCTGGCACTATAGTAAGCGGGACGCCGCGGGTCAATAGCCCGTGGGGTCATTCGTTCTTATCGCTTACTCCGGTGCGCGGCGGAAGGCCCAATAGCCACCGATTGGCTTTTCGTGGACGCTTCGGCTACCATCGGTTTTTTTCGAATGCCTAGGAAAACATTATGCCTGCTTCCACCAAGCCGAGAGTTCGCTTTGCGCCATCACCCACCGGATATCTTCACGTTGGCGGCGCTCGCACCGCTCTTTTTAACTGGCTCTTTGCCCGCCACGAAGGCGGCACGCTGCTGCTTCGCGTTGAAGATACTGACGTAGCCCGCAATCGTCCCGAACTAACCGACGGAATTCTGGAAAGCCTTCGCTGGATGGGATTGGACTGGGACGAGGGTCCGTATTTTCAGTCCCAGCGGCTAGTTTTGTATCAGGCTGCTGTCGAACGATTACTGGCCAGCGAGGCAGCCTATCCATGCTATTGCCAAGCCGCCGCGTATGCGGGTGCTGATTCCGCAACAGACAGCGAATCGGAAGAATCCGCGGAAGATTCGGCAACTGAATCAGGTGCAGCACTCTCCGGCCGACCAGCAGCCCCGTCGAAAGACAAGCCGAAGACTCATCGCACCGCGCCGTGTCCGTGCCGAAATCTCACCGCCGCCGAGCGTGCGGAAAAAACTTCGCAAGGTCTCCCTCACGCCGTGCGTTTTGCTGCACCGCACGAAGGCACCACCCATTTCGAAGACGCCGTGTTTGGTCCGCGCGACGTGCAAAATGCCGAGATTGAAGATTTCGTGCTGCTACGCTCCAGCGGCTTGCCCACTTACCAGCTTGGCGCGGTGACTGACGACATTGACATGGGCGTTACACACATCATCCGCGGCTCTGATCACCTCTCCAACACGCCCAAACAGGTCTTGCTCTACAACGCGCTCGGCGCGGCGCCCCCCATATTCGCGCACGTCCCTCTGATTCTCGGTGCGGATCGCACGCGCATGTCCAAGCGCCATGGAGCCACCAGCGTTGGCTCTTATCAGCAGGAAGGTTTTCTCCCCGAGCCTTTCCGCAATTTTCTGGCCTTGCTAGGATGGTCCCCTGGAGACGATTCGGAATTTCTGCGCACCGATGAACTGATCTCGCGCTTCACCCTGGCCGGAGTCAGCCGTACGAATGCCATTTTCGATCGCGCCAAGCTCGAATGGTTTAATACTCAATATCTGCAGAAAATTTCGGTCGAGGATTTGCTGCCTTCGGTTGAGAACGAATTAAGGCGCACCGGAATCTGGCGCGAGATATGGAACGGCAGCGAACGAGAATGGTTCAGGCACGTGGTGGACTTGCTGCGCCCTCGCGTCCGCCTGCTGCCCGATTTCGCCACCTGGGGACGCGGCTTTTTTAGCGACGATTTTGAATATGATGCCCCCGCGCGCGAGAAATTCTGGAAGGATCCGATGCTCCCCGATTTATTGCAAAAACTAACCGACGCGCTTTCCGCCCTTCCCGACTGGAATCACGACGCTTGTGATCAGGCCTTGCGCGGAGTTGCCACCGCCGCTGGCGTGAAAGCCGGCTTACTCATCAACGCCACGCGTGTCGCGTTGGTCGGCCGCGCCGTCGCGCCGCCGTTGTTTGAAACCATGCTCGTCCTCGGCAAAGACCGCGTCATCGCTCGCCTCCGCCGCGCCATTCCCGCCCTCGCCGCACACTGACCAATGCGTGCACGACTAAATATCTTCCCTCTACGTGCACCCTGTCGGCAGACCAAGATTAAATCGCAGATTATAATAACCTTGCCGTTGGCTCTTTCCAAGCTTTGACAGTCTTCAATGACTCAGGTCAGTCAATGCAAGCTTTGCTTGCTACAGAAAGAACTCGTGAACAGTCATTTTCTACCGGCCTCGATTTACAAGCTATGTCGAGACGCAGCGACGGGGCAGAACCTCATTGCTGTGTCCCAAGGTGTCTCCAAACACACAACGGATCAAATCCGTGATTACGTCTTTTGCTCGGACTGCGAAAAGCGCCTAAACAAGAATGGCGAAGCCTGGTTTCACAAGAACATGGCTCGCCCTGAAGGATTCACGATACAAGATGCTCTGGAAAAGGCGACTCCTTCCATGATCTACGACAGCTTCGTTGCCTATGAGGGAAGCAAAATACCGGGACTTGATATGGACCAGATCTCCTATTTTGGACTGAGTATGTTTTGGAGGGCGGCAGCCCATCGGTGGCCGGCGCTAAATGCACCGGGATTGCGAATGGAGAGGCTTTTGCTTGGCCCGTGCAAAGAATCAATCCGCCTGTTTTTATTGAACGGAGCGCCCGTGCCGCCCCATATTTCATTGCTGATCTCAGTCTGGCCGTACAAAAAAAAAAAACCGCCACCAGTGGTGTTCAACGCACCGGTGGGAAAGCGAAATCAAAGATTGTCACTCATATTGGTTCTACATTCCCGGCCTCGATTTCAAACTAGCCGTCGGAAAAGGGATCTCGCCCAGTCTTACAAATATGTCGGCCTTCGCGCTACCTGAACGATTTATTTATTCGAGCACACTTCAGGCAGAGGAAATGATGAAATCGTTCGCGACGGGAGTCGGAAAGAGTGCGGCTGTCGGCAAATTGGCACGCGAATTTCCCGATGCGTAAGCTCAAATCCTAGAAAAAACCGCTAATTTGCCCCAACCGGCTACTATCTCTGCGTCGTGAATATCTCGGGGTGGAGGAGATGAGAGGCGGTTCCGGCGGGGGCGAGTTTTAGCGAAGCTGTCACGAGGAAATGGGCGGGAGGAAAGCAGGTGGTCTCATTGCAAGCCTGGTAGCGCAAGGTCAGCGGGATATCGAGCGAACCGACCGGCGCTTGGGCGCTGGCCGCGAGCTTGATGAGGATTACAGCGCGGCCTTCATAGACATTTAACGGGGTCTCCGAAAAGCCGAACTTCTTCAGCTTCCCGGGCGGATAGGAAATATCCACCTGCGCAATTCCCTTCGGTAAATTCGCGCTGACCGTGGTGGGAATCAGATATTCGTCGGAAGTCTTGTGGGCGTTCATGTGATAGGCGGCGGGAATATCGGCGACTACCGCGATTTCAAACGTGCCGCCCTGGGGCACCGGTTCGCGCGAAACGTAGGCTTGCGCCTTTACGATGGCGCCCGGGCGCGCGGCAGAAGATTCCTGCCCGGGGGATGAGGCTGCGGAGAGTATGAGCGCGCCTGGCGGCGTCAAAAAACCGGTCGTTAAAAGACGCGCCGCGAAAAAATACGTCGTAACGGAAAGCGGGGTGCAAAAAATGCCGGCAAACCGGAATCCGCGCCGCTTCATTCCACCACCACCGGGGTTCCAAGATGCTGGGTTAAAATGCGGCCCATCAACTGGCTCAGCGTTTCGCCGGATTTTTCCAGGACGAATGCGCCCGCCGCTTCCGACCAGCCCAGCTTGAAACTGGTGGTCAGCGCGGAAATCCAAATTTGCCGCACCGGAGTATTGGGGCTGATGACGAAGCGCGTATCGTCATCGTCCTCGAAAAGTATTTCCAGCTTTCCGCTGCCGCCCTCCACGTCAAAACCATGGGTATCGCCAAGCTCCGCGAGCTTGTCGCGAAGGTCTTCGAGCGCGGAGTCGCAGCGCTTCCGGAATTCCTGTTCGTCCATCATTGCAGTTGTCCCTGAATTTCCTTGTCCAGCTCGGCGGGAGTAATTAGCCCCAGCACGCGCTTGACCATCTTGCCGTCGCGCGAGACCAAGACGCTGGTGGGCAGCCCCAGCAATCCGCCGAATTTCTGCGCGACGTCATCAGTGCCAATCACGATGGGATAATTCATCTTCATTTTCGTACCATCCACATCCCACAGCTTATCCTGAACAAAAGGCGCCACCACTTTCGCGCCATCGTCATCCATGGCCACGCCCAAAATGGTGAATCCTTTGCTTCCATACTTCCGCTGAAAATCAATCAGCCAGGGAATTTCCATCTGGCACGGCTCGCACCAAGTCGCCCAGAAATTCACCAGCACCACTTTTCCTTTCAGGCTGGAAACCGGCACATCGTGGCCCTGTAAATCCTTGAACGTGACGTCGGGCGCGGCATTCGCCGAGGCTGCGCCGCTGCTGGTCGAGTTTGTCTTCCTGGAGGTGCAGGTTACCGCACCTAACGCCAGCGCCAGCACAATTACCAGAAGCGAAAATGGAAATTTTTTCGTCATGGCACTCAAATGGACTCCCTTGCGAACTCTTCTACCATACAAAGCGATTCAAAAATCCCAGTTTTCCGGATAGCCAGGTCAGGCGGTTGAAAAAAATCAGCCCTCCGACAAACAGCAACAATACGCCGCTAAATATTTCCACGGCGTGAATATATTTCCGGAATCGCTGGTAGAAGCGCAAAAAGGCGCTCATGGCCAGCGCGGTGATCAAAAAAGGAATCGCCAGCCCAGCGGAATATAATGCCAAGAGCCAGATCCCCTGAAAGATGGTTTCGCGCGTGGCGGCCAGCGCCAGAACTCCCGCCAGAATTGGGCCGATGCAGGGCGTCCATCCAAACGCAAACGCGAACCCCATCAGAAAGCCGCTTGCCGCTCCCGGCTGGCCGCCCAAGTTGCGGAAATGCAGGTCGCGATTCAACCAGCGAGAAAGCGTCGGCCCAGCCAGAAATATCAGTGAGACCGCAAACAGCTGCATGGGAACGAGAGTTGAACCGTTGCCGTTGCGGAACAACAAGAATCCGCTGACGACCACCAGAATGGCCCCTACAATCAGTCCCACCCGAATGGAAATCTTCCCCAAAACGCCGATCAAGTGCAGGCCAAAGAGCAATACCACCGCTCCCGCGAACGGGGCGAGCAGGCTCCGGTTGCGCAGCAGGAACGTGCCCACCGCGCTCGCCGATGCGCCAAAGGTGATGAATACAACCGAAAAACCCAGCACAAAGGCCAGTGACGAACGCAGCAACTGGCCGCGGGGCGCGCGCCCTTCGCGCAATTCCTCCACGCCCAAGCCTGAGAGCATGGAAATGTAGCCAGGCACCAGAGGCAGCACGCATGGCGACAAAAAGGACACCAAGCCCGCAATAAAAGCCGCAAATATGGATACATTCATTTTATTTTCTGAATTCTTTCGGCATGCGCCGCAGCCGTTTTCAGACCACGCTCACAACGCCTGCTTCAATGGCCGGAACTCCATCGTCCGACGCCCGCACTCTTCCACTTAGACGCTCGCCCCGCCGAATTGGTTCTAAACCCGCTTCATCACAGGCCTTCCTATTCGCGGTTTCGAACGGCAATTCTGTGCGCTACAAATACTACAGGAGGGGATGCTTTTCGTGCCAGCCCGACGCCCGCTCATAAGCATGGGCAATCTGTAAGACGCGCGCATCCTCCCATGCCGGCCCGATAATCTGCAAACCGATAGGAAGGCCCGCGTCTGAAAATCCGCAGGGAACCGAAACCGCCGGCAATCCCGCAAAATTTGCCGGCCTGCTAAAGCGGATGAAAACGCTGCGAACCGACTCCTCGCCATTCGCTAACCGGACCACATCTTGATCCCGCAGCGGCGCGGTTACAGGGAGCGTAGGGGCGAGGATGCCGTCCACGTTCTTGAACGCACCCTCGAATATTCCCCGCAACACATCACGCGCCCCCAGCGCTCGCAAATAATCGAGGGCTGAAATCTTGCGAGCCGCCTGCAAATGCGACTTCACATCCCTGCCATACTCGCTGGCCCGCCCTGGAAAATATCCCGCCTGCGCATGGTAGGCGAGAGCCTCCGCCCGCGCCACGACGTTAGCCGCTTCGACGGTCGCTTCCACGCCATCCAGCGAAATCTCTCTCAGCTTCGCGCCCTCCGATTCCAATACTCGCGCCGCCACATTCACCGCGCGCTCCACCTCAGGGGTAGCTCCCGCATAACAACCCCGCGCAGGCCACCCCAATCGAAGCCCTTTGATTGGCCGGTCAAGAGACGCAGCATACCTGGGGCCAGCCTTGCGCTTGGGCGCCACACTCTTCTTGCTACTCGCTGTAGTTGCCGCGGCCCTCGCAATGGCATCGAGCAATATCGCCGCATCCCGCACAGTACGCGCCATCGGCCCGGCATGATCCATGGAGAGTGCCAGCGGCACCACACCATTCAAACTTACCAGTCCGTACGTCGGCTTGAGCCCCACGATCCCGCACAGCGCCGCTGGATTTCGAATCGAACCTCCGGTATCGGTCCCCACCGAACCATAAGCCAGCCCCGCAACAACAGCCGCAGCTGAGCCCCCGCTCGAACCCCCCGAAATCCGCGTTTCATCCCATGGATTGCGCACCCATCCGTAATGTGGATTGACGCTGGTGACTCCATACGCAAATTCGTGAAGATTGGTCTTGCCCAGCATCACCGCCCCAGCTTCCTGCAAATGAGCCACTACGTCCGAATTCGCCCGTGGAATAAAATTGCGAAGAAACTGGGAGCCGGCGGTAGTGATAACACCTCGCGTATAAAAATTGTCCTTCAGGCAAATGGGGATACCGTGCAGCGGACCGCGATAATCCCCATGCAGAATTTCACGTTCCGAATTTCGCGCAGTGGCGCGAGCTTGATCGGCCGTCACCAGCAAATACGCATTGAGCAGCGGATTGAGCCGCTCGATTCTGCCAAGCACGGCCTCCGTCAATTCCAAGGGTGAGATTTTCCGGCCCTTCAGCAGCCGCGCCGCTTCCGCCAGCGTCAAAAAAAATAGCTCGTCGTCGGCGCGCTTGCTTGCGGTTCCACCCACTAAAACACTTTCTCCTGACGTCGCAAGTTTCCCGCCGAGCCAATGTTGGCAAGCTGCAGCACGATCCGGAACTGATTTTCCTGACGGATATTTCCCAGCGCAAAGCGGCGATATTCAAAGCCCACTCCGCAACACGACCCATTGTAGGAAATCTGGAATACTTGGTTTTGAAAGATGTCCTGTGTCTCGTCATAACTAAAGCCAATGGCCGTATTCCATCCCGGCCTGTTGATGTCGCCATAGCCCACCAAAGCGCGAACCTGATTGGAACGGGGCGGCAGCAATAATGGCATGGGCAGCGGGCCTGGCCGGGGTAATTCCAACGCCAATTCCGACGAGGACGGAATATTGATCGTGGAAAAATTTGCCAACGACAGGAAGGACTGTTTGTAAGGCTTCAGCTTCAGCAAGACTCCCCATGCGGTGAATTGCCCCCGCGACGAATCATAGTCGGCGCGAAATTGCGCATCGTAGATCCCTCCCGGTGTCACACTCAAGTCGCTGATGATTGGCGAAAATCGGCGTGGCGTGGTGGCAAATGCAAAGGGTGTCAGCTCCTCGAACGTTTCGAATACATTCCTTTGGCCGGGAACCAGCGCTCCCCCGAACGTGGGATCGAAATAATACTTTTGCGCCAGTCTCCAGCTAACCAACTCCTGTGGACCGTTTTCCCCTTTGCGGCGGAACAGGCGTTGGGTCAGATCGTATTCAAGTTCTTCAGTATCAGTCAGCGTGTCGTCCTCATCGAAGCGTATGAAACGCTCGAAGTCGTCCACCCCGTTCACATCCCGATAAATCAGCTCGGGTTCAATGGTATGTTCCCACTTCGTTCCATCCGTGTTCCAGACGCGTTCCACCGTTGGCGGCCGCACGTCCACGGAAAGCTCCTCCGTCGTTCGCACAAAGGGCTCTGCGGAAAAAGTGTCGCCCGCCAACTGCCCGCCATAGCGTGTCGAGCGCACCGTCAGACTCGGCGTGATCCCCAGCCACGAACCCAGGTGCAGCGGGATTGTCACGCTGGGCGCGGCTTCGTATCGTTGCACCAACGGCGGAGTTTGAAACCTCTCCGAGGTTTCTTGATCGCGATATACCCCATCCGCAAAAGCTCCAAATCCGAAATAAATCGGCACTTTGGCCCAAGGGCTTTGGTCCACAGAGCCAACGCGAATTTCGGGCGCGGTGCGAAGCGTCACGGTAGTCTGTGGATCGGCGGAAAAGAAATTCTTGTAGCCAAGCGTGGCGATATTCACGCTGAAGCCCCGGAAATTATTGGTCAGGAACGCGTTGTCATGCACTTCCGAATTCACCGCTTCCGCGAACGTTTCCGAAAATACCAGCCTGAAGGTGAGCGAGCTGAGTTCATTGAGGTCCATCACTCCGCGCCAGCCGTCGCCCAGCAACGCATCCCCTCCCAAATGAAATTCATGCCCGCCCTGTGAAGGCAGCCGGGTGCCATCCGGTCCCGGCAGGCCGTAATCCGTCACACCATAAAATGAAAAATCAAGGTGCGAATTTTCCGTCGGGCGCATCCGCAACGATTCATTCTGGCTATATCCGCGCTTGCTTAGATATGCACCCCCGACTGTGGCATCCATCCATTCGGTCGGCGCCCAATAGTACGAATCGCCAATCACCACGCCCTTCACCGAGCTGTCGCTCACATCTGGAATCAGGAACCCAGACTGCCGCACCCGGCGCGCCACTGGGATTGTTGCATAGGGTAGGTAGATGATCGGGACGGAAATTAAGCGGAAAGTGGCGCCATCCATCTGCAATGTTTTTTCGACCCGTAATCGCGCCGTTCGCGCGTGAAACGTCCATTTCGGGCGGTCCGGATCGCAAACCGTAATCAACGCATCCTGCAGCGTGTAAGTCCTGTCATCCACGCGCTGAATAACTCGCGCGGTAAATGAAATGGGATTCTGACTTATTAGGAGGTCCGTCGCCGGTCTGCGCTGCACTATGAACGTTCCACGAACATTGTGGAAAGTTCCCGCCCCGGTGATCATATTGTAGCTGCCGTCACTCGCCTCCAGGTGCTCCGTTTCAAAGTCGAACTGTACATGCCCGGTAATTCGCGCGGTATGCGTGTTGTCGTTATATTCCGCGTGATCTCCGCGCAGCCGCTTGTCCTGGTAATCAATGTCCACGTGGCCATCGGCGTAAAACACTTTGCCCACAGCCCGCTGCTGATCGGCTTGCAAAGTTACCAGATCACTTCCCGCTATCATGGGCTGCTGCGGCCGCGCTGCTCCGCCCCCGTTTGCGACTGCATTGGCACCCGTCTCCCCCCCGCCGGTTGTTTTGAGGGATCCCGCATCTCCACCCGCGACCGTCTCGGCGGCGCCTTGCGCCGCCGATCTTGCGTCTGCTTGGCTCATTGCCGCAGACGTTCCCACACTACAAAGCAGGAGTGTGACAGCGCAAAGTGCCATCCATGCGGCAATAAACCGCCGCGACGGCAATCCCAACTGAAGCATTCTACAAATCTGCGGCCTGAGTCTGTGGGGCTTCATTTAACGCATGAGTGGCGAATGAGAAATGAGCCTAGCACGCACGGCAATGCCTCGCAATTGAGCGGTCTACAAGAGAGATAACCCGCCATGCCACTATTCCCATCGCGGTTGTCTCTCCTGCGGCAGTGAGCCTCTCTTTCCATAACTGTCACCCCTGAAAGCGCGCAGCGTTTGTCGGGGACCAACCACCTTCGTGTCATTTTCCTTCCATGGGGGATGCCCAAGATGGTTTGGCACAGAAGCGGATCCAACATCGCCACGGGAAGCGGCTTCTGCCGCTGAGAGATGGATCTTTGAGCGCCCACGCTTTTAATCGCTTTTTACCAACTTCAAAACATGGCCACCACAAAATTGGCGAAATTTAGCAACAAAATTTGCAGCCATTCCCGCATTCTTGCGTTATAATAACCTTGCCTGTCCTTGGCGCCCGCAGCGCAAAACGGACCCATGGCTCAAAGCTGTTCGCAGTGCGGCTCAATTTGCCGCGATGACCTCAAGACCTGCGCCTTTTGTGATTCGCCTCTAACCGGCGAATCGTTCGGCCCTGATGCGGATTTGACTCTGGAACAGACGCGTGCGCGTTTTCTACCTCGGCTAGCCGCTCCGATGGTTGCCGCTGAAGAACCTGAATGGCGCCAGGAAATAGCACACAAGCTCGACACTTATCGCAAGCGCCGCTGCGGTGTCGCCTCCTTAGCGGAAGACAAGTGTCAGCCCGCGCTCCCTTTCATTCCACCCCCCAACGACGCCCCGATCCACGAACACGTTCGAGAAATTGCCCAGCCACTTATTCGTGCGGAACGCATCGGACACCACCTCTCCTCCCATGTGCCCCTCCAAGCAGCCGAGCAATCATCATCACGCGACATTCCTATAGTTGCTCCGGTCCGGCTACAAACTGAGTCTATGGCGCAGTCAGAAGCGCCCGCGAGAATGGAGAAATCGGCCAGCACAGCACGGCCAGACAGCAATGACCGAATGGAGATTTCCGTCTCCCAATCGAGCCTGGACTTCACTCTCCCCGACCAGCGCATCCACCCCGAATCTCGCCTGGCGCCAGTTTCGGCTATGTCCGAACGCATCCAATCCGGCTTGATTGATATTTTCTTTCTTGTTGTGGTTTATGCCGGGTTTCTGCTCTTCTTCCGAACCTTGGGTGGCCACATGGATCTAAGCAAGACCGACGCGGGGATTTTCACCGCATCTTTCCTAATGCTCTATGCATCTTATTTTTCGCTTTTCACGATTTTCGGTGCGGCCACACCGGGGATGCTGCTCACCGGCCTCGCCGTAGTGCAGATAGATGGGGCTTTGCCGGAACCTTCCGCTCTGGCATGGCGCAGCATTGGCTATATCCTTTCAGGAGGCACCGTGTTGCTGGGTTTTCTGTGGGCCATCTGGGACGAAGATCATCTTACCTGGCACGACCGAATCTCTCAGACCTACATCACCAACTTATCCGGTTCAGGTGAAAATGAGCTAATTCAGGCCGATAGTGGCGATCCTCTAGGCTTTAGCCCTATAGTGCGGCGACACGGCAATACTGGGTGAAAAAATTTGGCCGGCGGCAATCCACCGGGGGCGCGGTGGAGGCAAAATCAGGGGCGAACTGCATACAGGCATTTAGAAAGCGGGTGGACGCTCGGCGGCCACACCAAACGCGCGCTCCAGGGCAATGCCGGCAGAGCCAAGTGTACCTTCGTCGAAGAGCCGCCCAATCAGCGTGACGCCATGGGGCACCCGGCGCGGCGGCGAAAACTTGGGGAGGGGTTTGGCCGGGTCGGGCGCCCAGTCGCTACGGGCCTCCGAAACTTCCACGAAGCCCGCGCGCAAAGTGAGCGAAGGATGCCCGGTAAAATTTGTGATGGTTAGCATCTCGTCGCGCAGCGAAGGTACCAGGAGCAAATCCACCTGGGAGAACACGCGGGCCATTTCCCGGGCCACTTTGCGGCGCAAGCGATCCGCTTGAACGAAGTCCACGGCGGAAAGGAAGCGCGACTGGCGGAAAATGTTAGGCCACGCGTCAGGCACTTGAATTTTCAACTGGTCCAAACCGTGGCTGAGGGTAAGATCTTCGAACGCGGCGGCAGATTCGGCGAAGAGGATGAGATCGAGCGAGTCGTAAGGCCATTTGGGAATCGCGACTTCCACGGGGATCATGCCAAGCTTTCCGACGGTTTCCAGCGCGGCGCGGTCCACGTCGGTCGCGGGACTTTCCTGCATCCACGCGGGGAAATAGCCGACCCGCAGACCGCGCACAGGCGCGACCGCGTCGAAATCCAGCCGGCTGGGTACGCTGGCGACGTCACCAGCATCCGGTCCGGAGATGGCGTGAAGCACCAACATGGTGTCTTCGACGTTGCGCGCCATCGGACCGAGCTTATCAAGTGACCAGCAGAGGGTCATTGCGCCAGTGCGCGCCACTCGTCCATAGGTGGGGCGCAGCCCGGTAATTCCGCAGCGCATTGAAGGGCTAACGATACTGCCGCCGGTTTCGCTGCCCATGGCGAAACCCACCAAGCCTGCGGAAGTAGCGGCGCCAGGTCCCGCGCTAGAACCTGACGATCCTTCCTCCAGGAGCCATGGATTCATTGTCTGGCCGCCAAACCAAATATCATTGAGAGCCAACGCGCCCATACTGAGTTTGGCGACGAGGACCGCGCCCGCCTCCTGGAGACGCTGCACTACGGCGGCGTTTTTCTCAGGTACGCGATTCCTGAATGGCTCGGCGCCGTAGGTGGTAGGGATTCCCGCGGTGTCGAGTAGGTCCTTCGCACCCCATGGGATGCCGTGGAGTGGGCCGCGGTATTTGCCCGCTGCAACTTCGCGGTCCGCGTTCCGCGCCTGGGTAAGCGCTAGCTCCCGCGTTAGTGTAATCACGCAGTGTAACTTGGGATTGAACTGCTCCAACCGTTCCAGATAGATGTTGGTGAGCCGCTCGGAGGTAATTTTGCGCTGCTCAATCCAATGCGAAAGCTGGGTGACCGTGGCGAAGGCAATATTTTCGTCGCTGCCGGGTAGTGGTCCCGGGCCTGCGCTGGTGCGAACGAATCGGTCGCGATTCGGACCTGCCATCTGGCCGGGCAATACAGGATCGCAGCGCGAATAGGGCGCGACGGTCGATTCCAGTGACACCTTCCGGGGGCCGGTTCGCCGCTCATAGAGCGCCGCCATATTCTCGCGCCAGCTCTGCGCGGCGACGATACGCTCGCTGTCGCTCAACTCCACTTGGACGAGCTTCTCCGCTTCCGCGAACGTAATCGGGGATACGACGGGGCCTACGGCTGGCGCAGTTCCAAATGCGGGCGGAGCTCCCGGAGGCAATTCCGAGGGCTGTTGTGGGTCCGCCGGATTCTGGGCGTTGCTAGTGCTTGCAGTGGCGGCGACCGCGCCCAAAACACCAAGGCATGTCTGGGTCAAAAATTGCCTACGAGATTTCCACATTTTACCCCCTGCGCGCTTCATTTAACGGTATGCAGCAGCCTGGATGCCATACAGTTCCGAGTACTGGCCGCTCCTGGCCATCAACTCATCGTGCGTGCCAACCTCCACGAGCCGAGCGCCGTCCAGTACGATAATCAGATCGGCCATGCGAACCGTCGAGAAACGGTGGGAGACAAGGATTGTAATGCGGCCGCTGTCGTTCTCGCCGGTGCCGCGCGCCGCCGCTGCGTAATGCTCGAACAGCGCGTGTTCAGTCTCCGCATCCAGCGCGGCGGTTGGTTCGTCGAGGATCAGCAGCAGCGGCTGGTCGCGCATGAAGCCCCGTGCCAACGCGAGCTTTTGCCACTGGCCAAACGATAGCTCGACTCCATGCGGCCACGTTGGACCGAGCTGGGTATCCAGGCCGGCCGTCAAACGGGCGACAACATCCGCAGCGCCGGCGCGGTGCACGGCTGCGATCACGGCAGGCTCATAGTCGAACCGAGGAACGTCACCCAAGCCGACGGTGTGGCCCGCGCGGAACTCGAAGCGAAAAAAATCCTGGAACGCGCCTGCAAGACGCGTCCGCCACTCGACGGCCGGGATACGCGCCAGCGGTGTATCGTCTACAAGGATTGACCCGGATGACGGCTCATACATCTTCGCGAGCAGCTTGACCAGCGTGGTCTTGCCCGCGCCATTCTCGCCGACGATCGCGATGACCGCGCCTGCGGGCAGTGTCACCGATACATCATCCAGCACAACGCGTAGCGTGCCAGGATACGCGAACGAAACGTGGTCGAGCCGTATGCCGTGGTGCAACACCGCAGGAACCGGCAAATCGCCTAACGCAGCAACCGATGCGGCATAGTCCTCCAGCCACGCAAGCCGCCGCGAACCATCCATCCAAAACCCGCGGAGAAATCCAATTTCGCCGACGGTTGCACCGATATACCCTGAGAGACGTGCGCCCGCGGCAAGTACCAGCAGCAACGCGCTGGCCGGCGCTTTGAGACCATACGCCACGAATACGACCGCGCCAACATAGGCGAATCCAAATATCGCCCACGCCAGTGTGTACCACAGCGCGGAGCCCCATCGGGCAGCGGCTACCGGTCTATACCAATGCTCCCACGCCGCCCGGCGCTCGGTAACGAGGCGTTCTCCGATGCCAGTGACCCGCACTTCTTTCCCCGGCGGCGCGGTCGTAGCGATGGTGAATAGGTGACGCGCCAGCCGACTGGTTTGTGCCCCGCGCTCCTGCGCGGACCTCTCGACCTCTGGCCGCCATGTCGCGGTCAATACGGTTGGAACCGCGAACACCGCAAGCAGAACGAGCGCCGGATGAATCGAGACCAGCAGTGCTATCGTCACACCCAACCGCAGGATCCACCCCATCGTGGAGGATAGGGACATATACATATGGTCCAGCACGAATACCTGGTTGCGAAGCATGGATAAACGATCCAGATACTCCGGGCGTTCCTGATGCGCGACCGTGGCGATTGAGGCTTGCAGTTGCGCAACATGAGACTCGAGTGCAATGGTCACCTTGTCGCGGAACCGCCGTTGCACGCGTGTGCTGGCTGTCCGGAGAAACCATGTGGCCGCGACCGACACGCCGAGCCCAATCGCCGCGCCCTTCACCATGCCCGGTCTATGTTGGAGGACGCCTTTAACCAGCAGGAAAAGCCACAGCGCGAGCAGTGCGTCGGGAAGAGCGGCGAGCTGCGAAAGACCGAACGATGCGGCCATCAAGCGCGGCTCGCTGCGATACCCCAGCTTGCATAACCGCCACATAGACGACAATGCGGGAGGCAAAGGCTCGATGGTGCATTCTCGATCAGGAGAGGACGTCATACGTCGTGCCCTCCTCATCGTCCGGGCTGTTGAAGCGTTGGGCCTGGAGATCGAACATCGTTCGATAGCGACCACCGAGCGCCATCAATTCTTCGTGCGTCCCAAGTTCAATGACTCGGCCGTGCTCAAGCACGCAGATACGATCGGCGTGACGAACCGTCGAAAAGCGGTGTGATATCAGGATGGTCGTGCAGTGCCGGGTAGCGGCGAGCAGGCGATTGAAAATTTCAGATTCCCCACGGACGTCGAGTTGCGCCGTCGGCTCGTCGAGCAGGACGACAGTGGCGCCGAGTCTGACTGCTGCCAGCGCTCGAGCGAGCGCGATTCGCTGCCATTGGCCTCCCGACAGATCCGTACCACCGGCATAACCGCGGGCAAGAACAGTGTCCAATCCGGCCAGATTCGCCGCTCCGGCCGATTCGAGGGCAGCTTGCACGATATCGTCTGGCGCGCCCGCCGGCGCCACATTGTCGCGCAACGGCAGTTCAAGGCGAATGAAATCCTGGAAAACGGCTGCGACGCGCGAGCGCCACGACGCGAGATCGAACTCGCGAAGGTCCACGCCGTCAACCTCGATTGCACCTGACTGCGGGTCGTACAACCGGCACAGCAGCTTGGCGAGCGTCGTCTTGCCAGCGCCATTCTGCCCAACGATGGCGAGCGATGAACCAGCGGGGATCGTGAGATCAAGATGCTCCAGCACGGGCACACCTACACCACTAATAGCCGACGCGCCCGCAGGATACGCGAACGTGACATCGCGCAAACGAATCTCGCGCGCGGGTATCGCGCCCGCGTGGCGATCTCCAGAACTCAGATACCCGGCTGGACGCATCGCTGGCTCAAGGCGCAGCACCGCGGCAACGGGGGCAGCCGCTCCGTCGAGCGCCCAACTGAATCCGCCGAAGGCAATCATTGACACGCCGATAGCACTCTGCACGTAAACGACGACTTCTCCCAGACTAATGCGGCCAGCGGCAGCGGAACTCCCCAGCAACCAGAACACCAGCACGTTCACCGAGATCACCAGAAGCATGCTCCAGATAACCGGACGCTCACGCATACGCGTGGCCGCATACTGTAGCTCGTGCAAGCGCGTGCGTCTGGCGACAAAACGGTCGATCGTCCAGCCAGACAGACCGAAGAGCCGCAATTCTTTGCTCGCGGGAGGGTCCACCGCGAGACTATAAGCGTAGTCGGCATCCCGCTGCGCGCCGCGCACTTCCTCGGTATTGCGGTCGCGCCAGACCCCGCTCTCGCGGAGAAGCCAGTGCGTCGCCAACCACGCGCCCGCCAGAACGAGCGGCGCCCACCACGCGTATCTGGCAAGGATCACGGCGAAAGCGAGCCCGCCAATCATCTCGGCCATTCCGGTCGCAATAAAATCCATGGAGATCGCCAACGGCGGACCGGTCATCCCAAGGTCGAAGTCGCGGGCGGCGGTGAGATCGCTGCTGAGCGCCGGATCCTCGAGATGCCCCATGCCAGGCGGCCGCACGCAGGCCTCGGTGAGCCGGTCATAGAGCCATGCGGCAGTGCGGTCGCCGAGGTTGGAGCTGATTGCTTGATGAATGGGGCTGAGAACCTGGAGCAATACGAAGATCGTTCCTGCTAACGCGAGTGGACCGGCGAGCGAATTGCCGTGTTGCACGGCGCCCACGACCACGCCCATTGCGATCGCGAAAGCCGCGGGGAGAATTCCTCTTAGAAGAAGAGCCGTCCACCAGGCGGCCGCGAGGCCAGCATCCGCTTTGGGCAGGGCCCCGAAGAACTTCCATTCTTTGCGATCGGCTAATGATTTGAACACGACCGTATTCTGCCACAGGCCAAGCGCGCGCACAGGCCCCGCCGATAACACCCAGGCGGATCCGCACTATGCTGAGGACAACAGAGCGTACGTTTACGGAACAGAGTGGGTACGGGGGAGATTGTGCGTAATCACATGCGATTCAGGATTCGCAACGGCGTGTGGGGAACTGGCGTGTTGCGGAAATGCGACACCACCTGGGCATAATGGCGGGAATTTTGGATCCAATTGGACCAAGCGGCACTTTCGGAGGGTATTTCAATAGCTTTAAGAAATGTTGGGGTGAGCGATGGGATTTGAATTTTCAATTCAACTGCTAAGTCTCGTTGATTCTACTGCCCTTACCCCATCGCAAGCCTCGAAAAAGCGCCTTTCCGGAGTCGTTTTGGACCCCAATTGGACCCAAACTGGCCGCCCCCAATCGTAGCCTTTTTCGCTCGAAAAAGGCGAGGACAGGGATGGCCTAACGAGAATTGCGGCCGCGTGCATCGCACACGTGGCTCGACGGAGGAGGGGTCCATGACGAAGATTCGTATCGCCCAGATTCAGGAACTCACGCTCGACAAGAAAAACGCCAACCGCGGTACGAAGCGCGGAGCCAAAATGCTGGATCGCAGCCTAGGGGAATATGGTGCCGGCCGATCGGTCCTGCTGGACCGTGCCGGCAACATCATTGCCGGCAACCAGACTATCGCTGCGGCAAAACGCGCCGGCCGCAAAGAAGTGGTCGTCGTTGAGAGCGACGGATCGGCCATCATCGCCGTCAAGCGAACCGACCTGGACATCAATTCCTCCAAGGCCCGCGCGCTGGCCATCGCTGACAATCGCACCAGCGAGGTCGGCCTCGAATGGGACCCGGAAATACTTCGCGGCCTCGCACCCGAGGATTTAGGGGAAATGTTCAGCGAGGCGGAACTGCGCGGAATCATCGGCGACGGAGAGGCGGACGAAGGGCCGGAGGCGCAGATCGACCGCGCCGATGAGTTGCAGGCCAAGTGGAAAACAGCAACTGGCCAGATGTGGGAGATAGGTAAGCATCGCCTGCTGTGCGGAGATTCGACGACGCAAACTGCAGCGTTTCTCGCCGGCACAAAAGCGGCCATGTGTTTTACTGACCCGCCCTGGAACGTGGCGATTGGCGGAGACAATAATCCGCGGCATAGACAGCGCGCCGGCCTGCAGAACGATTCGATGAGGCAGGTGGACTTCGATTCATTCCTGGCCTGCACTGGCATCGCCATCGCCTCGAGCTGCACCGGCGACGTCTACTGCGTGATGGGGTGCGAACAGTGGCCAGCCATTGATGCGGCACTTCGTGCGGCAGGACTCCACTGGTCAGCCACAGTGATCTGGGCCAAGGACATATTCGTTCTCGGACGCAGCAAGTACCAGCGCCGGTATGAGCCGATTTGGTATGGGTGGAATTCCAAGGGCAAGTCCACTTTCTGCGGTCTGCGCGACCTGGATGACGTGTGGGAGATCCCCCGGCCGCGCACATCCGACGAGCACCCCACCATGAAGCCAGTGGAGCTTGTTGCGCGAGCTATCAAGAACAGCAGCAAACCGAATGACCTGGTATTCGACCCGTTCATGGGATCGGGCACCACAATGGTCGCCGCGGAGCAGTGCAAGCGTGCGTGCTGCGGAATCGAAATCGACCCGCGATTCGTGGCCGTCACGCTGGAGCGCATAAAGGACATGGGCCTTAAATCCAAGCTGGTGAAATAACGCCATGGCACTCTCGATTAATACTGAGAAAAAAGCGAAGCAGCTTGCGAACCTGAAGCCCCGCAAAAAGGGGGATCCCGGACTGCCTGGCGCCGGGCGGCCGCGCAAGCTCATCACCGACCGCGTCGAGCAGATTCTGCGTTCACGCGTAAAGGGCATGGGGCGCACTAACCGCACGTATCTGGACGTCTTCGCGGAAACAGGAGTAAAGCGCGCCATCGCCAAATCTGATGTGCTGTACAAGGAAATCTATGAGCGGATCGAAGGCCCGGTCGAACATAACCTCAAAGTCCGCGAAGAAATCACAGGTAGCGGGGGCGGCCCCGTCCAAATCAGCGCCGAACACTTCCACCTCATGCTCCAGCAGTTTTACGGGATCGGGGCCGTCATTGGAGATGCCGCGCAGCCAGATGGCACTGTATCCGTATCAACTGCGCTGGATTCAGGATCTGAGCCGCCGCCGCATCGCGACTAAATCCCGCCGCATTGGTTACAGCTTCGCCGAAGGATTGAAGTGTGTGCTCGGTTGCCTCGCACGCAAGCAGACCTTCATAATCCTCAGCCGCGGCGAGCGCCAGTCGAAGAAGTTCATTGAGGAATCAGTCGCGCCGCACGTAAGGGCTGCAGGCGCATTCGCACAGTTCACCCGCGCTGAATTTCCAAAGACCGACATCTTTACGCAGCAGGTGGAGTTCGGGAATGGCTCGCGGATCATCGCGCTGCCCGCCAATCCTGAAACCGCACGCAGCTACGAGGGCCATGTGGTGCTCGATGAATACGGCTTCCATCAGGACGCGCGAAAAATCTATGAGGCGGTCGCGCCATCCATTACACGCGGCTATACGCTCGCCATCATCTCGACCCCCAACGGCCAGCAGGGCCAATATTACGACTTGGCGAAGGAGGCTGGCTTGGTGGATGGCCGACCTTCGAACACGCGCTGGAGTGCCCACAAGACCGACATCTTCGAGGCCATCACCCAAGGCTGCAAAGACCGCGATGGCAATGTCTTAGATATCGCTGATCTTCGCGCTGATTGCTTCGATGATGAAATGTGGCTGCAGGAATACTGCTGCCAGTTCCTCTCGACATCTTCCCAATGGATCCCGCCGGAATTGTTCGACGCCAACGTGGAGCAACTCGTCACCGAAGACTTATGCACCAGCGTCGCCGAACTGGATGACCGGGGTTATGAAAATCTTTACGCCGGCTGGGACATTGCCCGGCACAAAGACCTTTCGGTCATTTGGGTGGTTGAAAAGTTGGGCGATGTAACAGTCACGCGAGGCGTAATTGAGCTGACCAAGATGCCGACGCCCGCGCAAACCCGCGAAGCGGAAGCCTTGCTTGCGCGCCGAGCCGATGGCCGGCGTCCAATCGTGTTCCGTATGAGCATGGACACCGGTAGCATGGGCTTGGCCATGTACGAGTCGCTGCTGCAGAAGTTCGGTCACGGCCAGGTCGAGGGCGTTTCCTTCACGCTGGCCAATAAAGAAAATATGGCCGTGCATACCAAGCGCCGCATGGAACAGCACAAGACCCGCATTCCCGACACCGACGCGATTCGCAATTCCTTCCGCTTGGTGAAAAAGACCGCGACGGCTACCGGACAAGCACGGTTCGATTCTGAGCACGACGCCAAGTACGGTCACGCCGATCACTGGTGGGCCTGCTGCCTGGCCGAGCAAGCCGCGGGCCAGCCCGGGAGCGGACTCATCGAGTTTTACCGCATCGAAGCCGAAGCCATCAAAGCACGCCGTGCCAGTCAAACTGCACCTCAGGCATACCCGACCGCAGGCGAAGCTTGGACTCAGCAGGCCGACGGCCAGATGCAGGAAACACGCCAGCGAAATCGTGCGTTTGGAGCTCCAGTCATAAATCAAACTCCGCCGTCCAGACCTACCAAGCCGGCCGTGATTCCCCGGACACAAAAGTGTCCGAACTGCGGCAACGCGGCACTGTCGAGTTATATTGCGCCGGGAGTTTCAGGTGACCGAATCGAAGGGTGCGGCCCTTGCGGATGGGAGCATAGGACGCCTGGCCAGTGATCTTGTGCACCATGACGGGGGCGACCAACAGTTTGCCCCCGGGTGAAGGGGTACTAGGATGCAATCCACTCGGTGGATGGGTGGCCGGCACGTGGGCCAGGCTTCGCGCACGGGGCGCCCACGGGCGATTATGTCGTGCGTTGTTGGCCTACAAGGCTAAGGATTGGCGCGGGGGCGTTTGCCCAAAAACCTCCATTCCAGGGCCCCTGTAAGTCTTTGAAAACACAAGACGCTTAACTGCGTTTTTGTGCGCCTCAAAAACAGCTGTTTGTGGGCAGGCCGGGACAGAGGAGGGCCGCCCGTGCACGGTCTCGGAACAACCCCTATGGAATTTAAACTGCTACGCAGACCTTTAGCTTTCAGCAGCCTGTAAAGGGGGGGCAGGCCCCATCCGTTGTCTTGCCGTTTTAGTGGTTCGCTGATCAGGAGCCAAAATGCAACAGACAAACCGACGCGACTAGATCCGGCTGGACAGGGGTAATGTCCGAGAATTGGAACATTTTATGTCAAATCGAGTTCCGAAATCACCACCACCGTACCCACCGGTGTAACAACGGGCACCGTCCAAGTTGTAACGCCGGGCGGAACGCTGACCAGCAACGTGCCCTTCACGGTAACGCCTTAGCCTCTTTGGATAGTGTGTTAAGCGCGATTCGCCGCTTTCTCCTGCGAGGTAGTCGACCCCGGCCGCGCGTCCTCGCTCACAGTGCTGCCCAACTGCCTGCTCCGGGCTGGCCCAGCACGCTCCCGTATTCCAACTAGGTGTGCTTATCTGGGGATATACACAATCTTTCCTGTACCATGATCTATGTAGCTGTATTTATCGCCAGCCTTGCGGCGCTTTACCGTCAAAAGCATGCTGAGGACGCCATGGTCAAGGATAAGTAGCGGATCAAGCGTGCAGATTTGCTCCGAAGGGTCGACGCGCCAACGCGCTACCAGACCGGAGGTCAGGGAGTCAAACTCAGCGTAGGATACCAATGGCCAACCGTTCGGGACTGATTTCTTTTCTCCGTTCACTTGTGCCGCTACCTCGATCTCGAACAGTAGTTTAGGAAGCTGTTCTACCGCCGAGAGGAATGCTTCATGAAATGAAGGCCAGATTGGGCGTGAGATCGCCTCTCGCACTACTCCGTGTCCTTTTGTGCTGTTACGAAATTGAACCAACCAACTAAGCCACTTCAAATGGGTCCGGGGCTCCTCACATTGTAAAGCGAGGCCACTACCACTTGCTGCGTCAATCACTTCGAAAAACGGGCGTTCAGGCAACTTGTTTGCCCAAAAGTCCGCTAATTCTTCTTCCAATGGACCATACTTCGCGTATTTAAGTCCCGTTTGCAAAAGCTTGAGCCAGTCTCCGATAGTTAATCGGCCAAGCTGCTGCTTGATCGGGATGACATCGCCTCTTGCGGGAAACTGTTCGGAAAGTAGCGATTGTCCACGCTGCTCGCAGCGTTTAATCAATAGAAATGCACACGCCTTGATCAAGACTTCAAAACAGTCACAGAGGCTCAGCAACCGTTCTGTATCGCTGGAAGACAATCGAAATCGCGAATACACTCGCGCAATGGGCTGAAACCCGGAGCGCAGGAGACGTTCCGCTATATTGCATGCGGCGTGACCAATTCTCGTTTCCTCACCATGCATGACCGCCGCACAGGATGCAATGCTGTAGACAATAGGCCGCAATGCCGCTTTGTGAGCCGGTGTCAGGTATGCTGGATGGTGATGGAGAGCAATGCTGAGCATTCGATCAGCATCCTCGGGATTTATCATCTGCTTGGTCGTGCACTCGGACCTTGAGACTTTCACTTCGTAAAGTTTGCCGCGACACTGCGGGATGATGGCGTCGTATTCTAAAGAAGACTCGTCGGTCCCATCGGGGCCCAGCCCACGCACGATGATCATTGCATGTGCCTGAGTCATCAGTCGCCGTCGAAATCCCTGTGAGCGCGGTACCAGTAACTCGATTGGGATACAACGAAGCCAAGTGTGTGTTGGCCATCCTGGTGTCATCTGAGATAACTCGGCCGCAATGCGGTTGGCGTAAATGCGCCCGAGGAGATCCGTGCTAGCCACCAACACGCAAAGCCCCGGCAGTCGTGACTGTTTGTTCTCGTCGAACTGCAAATCAAGTCGCCGGAGAAACAAAAAGGTACCGAGTTGGTGATTCAAGCTCAGCGTTGAGATGGACCATGCGACTAACAAACAAAAAGCCGCCAATACAGCACACCCGAGTATTTCAACACGGTCGGGGTACTGAATTATTTTACCTGCCAGGGTCCAGAAGCTTGCGAAACTGATAGCGATGAGCGTCAGAAACGCTGAGATCTCAGCCCTCGTTTTACGTCGAAAACCGGGATTGGACAGACCGGTGCATGCATAAGAAAAACAGTAGATGACAACACCGATGATTAGGGTGCGTATAACAATGTGCGACATACGATCAATCGCAGATTTGACGACTCCTGCGCCTACCAACCGGAATTCGCCTTTTGGCATTCCGACGCCGGAGAGTATACACCCATTGGTCGCCAATCGAGCCATTGCCAAATCTGATGTGCTGTACAAGGAAATCTATGAGCGCATCGAAGGCACCACGGTTTGGTCGGGATTTTGGCTTCACGCGAGTGCGCCACAGCCACGCAGAAAACGCAGAAGTATCGGAAATTGCGGCCAACCGGACGTAATCGAAACAGTGAGATGGAGAAGTGGGCAGCATTACGACCATCCCCGAACTCAGAGTTTTCCGGGCCTACTTCCTCACTTCGCTCTCAGGGGTAATTCCATTTATTTGCCATTTCCCGCATCTAGTGGATTCAATCAGTAAAATGCTGTCGGCCGGGGTCAGCATCCCTATTCACGCTGCCTCCGCCATGTCCGTACTCCGTGCGGAAGTCGCGCAAGTTCATCACCGACCCAAACGATCTTCTCCGCATGTCAATCAAATCAGCCAAATTCGATGACTCGCCCATTACGATCGCCGGCCAAGCCGGCGGCGGAGCAATCCACTTGCCATTTGAATCGCGCATGTGTGACCGATCTGACGAAAACTTGCTACGGAATTCCTCAAAGTCTATGATCCGGAAATACGGCATCAACTCCCCGGGATTCGGAGTCTGCTTTCCGAATGTCATGTCCAGATACTCCTTCAGTGGGGTCGGTAAGGAGAGCGAGCTATCTAAGTCCCACGCTTGCCATCCACCGTCGTCACAAATGAGGATAACGTGATAGTCGAAAGTAATCGGCAATTCAGGGGAGTTCGCCCCCCGCTGATGAAATAACACGCATCGACGGGGGTGATTGGAGATAAACACCACTTTCTTCAAGAACTTCGCGAATACGGTCTCCTGACCGAGGAACCATATGTTTTCTTCACAGTAGAATCGAGCGTAACGCCAATTTCCCTTGGTCATCCAGCTCGCTCCTCGTGCTAGCTTATGCTACGGTGAAGCGGTATTGGTGTGTCGGCTACAGACAACACCCGAATCACTGTGTTGCTGAGTGAAGCCTGCGCCGATGAGCGATGTCCCAATAGGAAACCTCCAAAGTACATAGCCACGCGTTCAGACCCGCTTCGAAAAAGAACGGCTTACTTTTAACACCAGCCCGTTGCGCGCAGACAAAAGACGCCCCCGTAACGTCCTCGGCATATATCTCACGCCAGGGGGCGGCTCTCGCCTCCCCACCCCCAATACACTATATGGATCAGCTAATTTCAGGAAATTGCCTCCCAAAGCAACAACTCCAAGCAAATCGTTACCGCTTGGATCGTGACCGCTAAAGGTTGGCTGACATGATTCCGGCCCGCAGTATCCATAGACGGTACGTGAACCAAACCGCACCGAGCATTCAGTTGGCGTTGGTCGATTTCATAGCAAGCCCTGTAAAATACGTGATTGCAGACGTACCCGCCCGCAGCTTCAGAAAGTACTGACGAGATACCTTGTTGTTCAAGTGCAGCGCGATAGGCGTCGTATGGAAGACTTGCACGATATAGCGGTGGCCCATTTGCAGTGATGACGCTCCCTGCACGGAGATCACCTACATTGTCTGCTGAGAAACAACAATCCCAATTTCTCGCTATTTGCTCGAACTTCAGAAAAGGGTCTCCTGAGGACATACCAGTGCATACCACAAAGTCAGGCTCGATTTCCTTAACCAGGCGCGCAATTTCGTCTCCCGCAAATTGATACTCAGTTCTAAGAATCGATGTGATGACGTTTGCCGTCTCACAGATTTTGGATGTCGCAAGCTGTCGAACGAGCGCTTCAGACGAGTTGGCACCAAGACCACCGAACGCGTTAAAACCTGTGACTATGATTTTCACCGCATATTACGCAAGCCTTTGAGTCGGTGGTTTTTCCATTCGAGCGCTCAGTTTTGCGCGTTCGCCTGGATCGAGTGAATCTTCAGCCGAAGAAATTGCCGCTTCGTAGTCAGACCAAGCGTCCCCAAGCCTACCAGTATTTTCATATATCTGCCCACGAATTGAGAGAAATTGTCCACTGTCGGGTTGCAAAGAAAGTGAAATCGAAATCTCATCTAAAGCCGCGGAAGGATCCCCTGACCGCAGGTGCAAAAGAGAAAGCTTGCTATGAATTAACGCAATATCGTTCGTTTTTCGTTCACGCTCGGCGATCTCAAGCGCGTGAGCAAAATCGCTCCCAGCATTTGTGAACTCCTTTTCATCCATATAAATCTCGCCTCGTTCAGTGAATGCCTCTAAAAGGGAATTTGGCTGAGACTCCATGAGCGTCTTTAGATCTCTCTTTGCGGCATCATTCATGCTGGCCTTACGATAGGCTTGGGCGCGGAACAAATAGTTATTGGGCTTGGACGGCTGTTTCAAGATTGCGGCGCTGTAAGCGCCGAGTGCTACTGCGAACTTGTTGCTCTGGAGCGCAGCTTTGCCAATCTCGATTAATTGTTCCTCCTCAGTGCCGACCTCAGTGGTATCCTGCGAACCTGATCGCTTAAGGGCTAGCAGTCGAGCGACGCTTTTCTCAACATCCACAAGGTTGAGCGGCGACAGTTTTGGCTCGGTAGTGACAATCGCGGTCAGGTACCACTCAAGCGCTTGATCGGTTCTGCCTTCGTTCTCATACACTCGCGCGATGCTGTACCACAGCCAAGCGTTGTTCGGTGCGCGCTGACGGGATAGTTCCAAATCTGCATATGCATCCTCAGTTTTCCCCAAGCCCGCATTTGCAACTCCACGGGCTCGCAGGGCGTACGCTGAGTACACCAGACGGTTTTCCTTTTCCAGGCGGGGGACCGCGAAATCCAGTTCTTCTAATGCTTCTTGGAAGCGCCCCATTTCAGCGTAAACCTGTCCGCGATTTGTTCGCACATCGGACTCAAAAGCGGGGTCCAAGTATAATGCGGCCGTAAGATCTTCAACGGCCTCAGCGTACAACTGGGCATACCAGTATGCGCTCCCTCGTTCTCGGTATAACGATGCCTTCTTCGGTTCCACCGCGATCGCTCTCGAATATAAGGCGATGGATTCCTCAAATGCCTCTCTTTCAAAAGCCCGAGTCCCGAGATATTCATAATCTTTTTCATCATCATCTCCCTGGAGTTGATGTTCGAGTGGAAAATGTTTCACGAAATCTTCAACCCAACGCACCTGCACCGTCGAGAATGCGGCCATAATAGGGCTTTCCAGGTTGACAACTGCGGCCGTCTCTCCGTTGTGATTCAAAATAGGGACGGCGAATTCGGACTTTGTTGATCGTTCCGCTGCAATATATCTCTCGTGCTTCCGCACGTCCGGTACATAGACGGACTTGCGACTTGCCACGGCTAGCCCGATTATCCCGTCCGGACTCGCTGTTTGATAAGTATTTCTTCCGATATCGCTTCGTTGCACAGCGAGTCTGATTGAACCACCAGAAACCAAAAACAATTGAACATACCCACAGTTAGTTACCAAATTCAAAAACGTCACAAAGTAGTCTTGCAACTCAGATTTGCCTTTTGATCGCTTGGCAATTTCATTCGCAAGCTCATCCGGCCTCGCCTCGAAAAGATTGTCCGATAAGGGTGGGTCGAACCCAAGACCTCTGAGTGCTAACCTCATTCGGCCCGCGAAAGCACCGCGAACTGTCCGCATGCTTTCAGCCGCGCCAATGACAAGCTGAAAAAGCTCATCGGAGAGGTTGGTGCAGCCAAAAGCGCCCGCACTAGTGGCTATTTCGCGGCCGGTTTTTGCCCACGATGCAGTGTATATAATGATCGGCAAATTGAAGTGCTCAGTTTGTACTCGGCGCAAAAGATCGAGGCCAGCTTCTTTTTCATGACCACGACCCATGTCGGAAATAATTAGGTCATAGCGGCTACCCTGAAGAGCCGACAGAGCCTTGTCTGTTGTCAGCGCCGTAACTATTGTCGCCCCAAGTTCATCGCGCAGGTATGCCGACTCGACGCTATTGTTTTTAGGATTATCGTCAACCCATAGAATTTTCTCGCCGGACAGCCTCGATTTGGTGTCCGCCGGTTCGACAGAAGACGATGAGTCAATTTGCACCTCCGGTCCTTGCTCATCTTCATGGGCCACGCGCGTGGCCGTAGTCACGCCTTGTCTCAGCTTGAAATCAGCAGGAAGCGAGCGAACACCAAGGAATTCCAAAAAGCCCGAGCGGAGCTGCGCGAATGGCTCCGCCGACGCCGGAATAGATAACTTCCCTGTAGGATCAGGTACAGAAATGAGAATATCATTCGAACTTCCAAATTCTCTTTCGACGTAGTCTTGCAGTAATACCGCTAGTCTTCGGGCATCGTCGCGTCGTAGCGACTTCAGGAGAATTGCCCTCGCGGTAGCTTCGAACTGGAATTTCACTTTTTCAGGGGGCATCTTGGATCCGAGCGGAGTTATTCGTTCTACCAGGCCGCTCAGCATGACCTCTGCAATTTGCGATTGCCGCGCAGAGCCACCTAGAAGAGACGATTGGATCAAGTGGATGATCGGCATCGTAATTGGTCCGGCCGCCAAATGAACGGCCAGCCGAAATGCTTCCGGAGATATACCTGACTTGAACAGGCTAACTCGTTCCTCGGCTGTCAGCTCAGGGAGTATCGAAACTCCAGGTTGTACCGAGGTGCGTTTTGTGCGAACAAGGAAGGCAGGGGCTGCCCCCCCCCGTCGCGACATGAACATATCTACCCAGCTCTGCACGGAATGTCTTTCGAGAGCGAATACGGGAAGCAGAGAGCGGGGCCCACTGAGAGGGATTCGTCGTGCCCAAGCAACTCGCTGACTCCGAAGCTCAGCATTGGGTCCCCCAGGGGTCATATTACTAACCACGGCATTCGGCTCACCGAGAACTGTGCTTTTCCAAAGATGATGCGGCATCGCATGTACCAGTACAACAGGGTTTGTTTGCCCCAGCAGCTTGACCGTTAGTCCGATGGTCCCGTCACTCCAATTGGGAGAAACACCAGCGCTGAAAAGGAGAATGAGCCGCCGGGCAACCGGGTCCTGCAAAGATCCAAGCGTCGCCGTAGTTCCGCATTGACGAACTAAATAAGGGCGGGCGCCGGCATGAAGCCAGTAGGTTCTGACGTCACGAAATACGCCAGAATATTGAAGTATCCGTTCAATTTCGACCACGGTCTGAGACCAAATCTCCATTGATGGCGTCTGCTCGACAACTAGGGCTGCGTCGAACCATCGCTCAAGACGCGGGCGGAGAACAGTTGTTAAACGACCCCAACTCTGCGCTGTAGCATCAACGGTAGCCTCCTCGTCAAGCTCAATCTCAGTTCGACTTGGAACTCTCTTCGGTAGCGCGCGCAGTGCGCGAACAAGCTCAAGCCCCTGAGGCAGTGCAGCTCCGGCAGGAATTCGCAAAGCCCTCGCTGGGATGTATGGTTCACCCTCGGTGGGCAACTCAGAGTCAGGATACACTGCACCCGCTGGAGGTATGAGGGGGATATCTATCTCTGAAGATGATTTAGCACTTTGCTCTTTTGTGTCAGAGTTCGGTTGCGGCGCTTCGACACTAAAATCTCCACGAACAAGTGTGACAACTGACTTGTCACTTTGCGTGACTGCCTCGGAGGGCGGCATCAATCGCGCAACCCAAAGAGCGTCCATTAAAGCAATTGCGTCAAAATCAAATCCTGCGCCCAGTGTCTCGACCAAAGACTCAAGGGGTGACGGTCGAGATTCGAGGCTTTCGGTCACGATGTTGCCTGAAGAGTCGTTAGTTGCTTGAGAAGGAGATCCACCATTCTTGAGCACTCGTCACGATCAATTGACTGGCGGCCATTACCGAGTACAACGAAAACGGCATTTAACAGTTGATCGGTCGCTAATTCCTGAGTTTCCTGCCGTTTCAGAAAGTCGTCGATGAGATTATTCACTTGAGGTCGAGTCTGATCGTTTAAGTGTCGGCCTAAATGCGCTTTGACGATATCGGACAGATCTTCTTTCTTCGGTGGAGGTACCGTGATGCGAATGCACCGTCGTAGAAACGGAGCCGGAAATTCGCGTTCGCCATTGCTTGTCATGGTAATGAACGGGAATTGTTTACAGGTGACGCGGCCCTTTCTAATCTGCACTCTGTGCTCGGATGCATGAAGTCTGACGCTGACCACCTCGTCCTTGGCCCGTACGAGCTCCGGAATCTCAAATTCACCCTCCTCGACGAGATTCAGGAGATCGTTCGGGAGATCTAAATCGCCCTTATCGATTTCATCAATCAGCAATGCTCGCGGCCACGCGGTTTCATATAAAGCTGTCCCGAGCGGGCCAAGGCGCAGAAAATCCCCTAATTCTGAGTTCGGATCCTTGGCCTGCTGAGCCTGAAGGCGGCCAATCGCATCGTATTCATAAAGCCCATTCTTCACGGTAGTCCGGGAAGTAATGGGCCACCGGAGAACGGGTCCCATTCGCAACTCGAATGCAACCGCCGAAATAACCGAAGACTTACCCACTCCGGGCTTTCCTGTGATGAGGAGAGGACGCCTCAAGAATAAGGAGGCATTGATCGCTCGCTGAACATCCTCCCCGAGAAGGATTGGTTCGCCCCGATCTTTCTCGGCCTCGAGATCAAACAGCGGAGCCAAGGGTTTCCTCGGCTTTTCTTGGACACTCGAACGTCGCCAGGGGGGCGGGAAGGAGAGTTCCTGCAATCCGTCGTGAGGTACCCTGCTACCCACAAAGATTTTCCAATTGGTCATAACATTCCTCGTTTCGACCCATCGCCACGCGTCCAATAACGGCAAAGGGAAGGATCATCCCAAAACAACGTCAACGCCCCACCCAGGTCTGGTTTCTTTTGACGGAGACCCCGAATGTCTTGCGGTAAATGCTCGAAAATGTGAGGAGTAACCCATTTATCGAACTCTTCGACAAACTTATCCCAGCTCCCGCTCGCCGGTTCGGTTCGCGACCAAGCAACAAAAGGGAAACCAGCGCCAATCACGTTATACAACTCCTCTTTGGGTAGGAATCGAAGCATCACGAGACCCTTACAGTTTCCACACGCGGCCATCGGATCTTTACACTGTTCACGATCGAGCCAATGAATCACACTCGGCTTTCCGCGATCCACCTTTGCGGCTGCTTCTTGCCAGGGGGTCAGTTCAAATTCGCTGGGATACAGGATGCGCTCTCTCCAGCGAATTACAACCGCATGTAGTTTGCCCAACGGTGGCTTGCTGAGTTCGTTCAAAGCAATGATGAATTCATCAGGCGCTTCGAAAAAGAAGTTGGCGGACAAAAGAAACTCAATTTCAAGATCGGCTTCGCCGCGGCCGTACTGCTCAATCACGATTCGTCTGGACTCGCGAACAATGCCTTCAACAACTGTTCCTATCTTCTTCCAACTATCTGCAGAAGTGTTTGGAAAGGCCATTTTAACCTCCGCAGTTCCCGCGACAATCACCTTGGCGTCGATATCTGATGGAACGGGTTCCAAGCCCGACTTCGGATTGATCATCACGCTGAGCAAGAAACGTTGCTCACGCGATAGTTGTTGTGTGATCGTCGCGAGTAGCAAATTGTTCGCATTGTCGCGTACGAGGGTCTTCAGTCTTTCCGTGTCAGATGGATATCGATTTACGATCCGCAAAAGGAATTCGAAGAGAAAGCTAAACCATTCAGGGCCAGAATCAATCTGCGAAAGCTCATCAAGCATCTCATCGAGCGTGCTGGCATTTACCCGCGCCGGTTCTTCCGACAGTGGCTTTATGGTTGCGAGGTAAAGCTTCTTCAAATCATCGATCGTCGTCGGAAGCTTCACGATTTCAATACGCACGCTGCTGAGGAGGCGGAATCGCCGGAGTTCCGTAGAAAACGGAGCAGCCTCCGCTTCTATCCTATTGACCTCCTGATCGAGAAACTCCTGATTACCCCAGGCAAAAGCTGACGCAATAATGTGCAGAAGATCTAGTTGGGCGTTCGAGCGAGCCCTTCGTTTTGCCCCCTGCTTGCCCGATTGTGCCGCTAGGTGGGCATAGAGATCGTCTCTGTTCTGTTCGCTCCCCTCCCCGGCCAGCGATTCGAAGTAACCTGCAATTGTTGCGAGCCGTCGAAGGGATCGGACAGAGTATCCAACGGATTGGGCCACTGAATTTATGAACTCGGATCCTGGCAAATCGCCCGAACTGATCTCGGTCCCGCTCTCATCACCAGAGGATGTCCGCCAAGTGATCTGCACTGGTCGTTGCTGTAGTCCTCGAAATTGATGGCGGACCTCCCCAATAACTTGGTCGGCATTCGGAGGCCATTGGCCGCTTTGATTCCAGGCGGTATGCAGCGCGGCTAGCACGTGAGCTGAAAACTCTCCAGCGGCAGCCTGCTGCCCTGAGTCCGCCGCAAGAAAGAATATCTGCTGAATGCCGCTTTTGAGGTTCCGCATCCCCGGCTGATCTTTCCCGGCCGAAGCCTGAAACCCAAGATCCTCAAATCTATTGGCGCATGCATCCACGTAGGCGATCTGAGAGGGGAATCCGCCGAGCGGCGCTGATCTTAAGCGGATAAGAAAATAGTTAAGATCGAGGTGTCTCTGCGAATCCCTCGTAAGATCCTGGTAAAAAAGTATTCGCTGGGAATTCTCAGATATGCTCCCGTGTCCTGACCAATAGAAGTACAAGAGGTCGCCGGAGAGTTTAGGCATCTCTCCGTCGACGAAATCATTGAACGACGAATATGTCGCGACGCGCGCCTGAACGCCCACGGCAGCAAGGCGATCCTCGAACTTATCGATGTCAGGTTTGCTTAGAAAAAGGTGAACTTTCTCCGGCGGCACGCCGGCATTTTTCGCCCATTCCGCAAATGTGAGGGCATGTTCGCCCGCTGCCGGCAGATTCCAGGCCGCACCTATGTCATAGGCGCTAATGCCAACGGCCAATACGTGAGTATGATCAGGGCGCGCAGATATGGTCATCGCAAGAAGTCCCCAACGGCTCTCCAAGTCTCGGGATTGCCCCAATAGGCACTATGCGAATGCGGAAAGGGCTGCCCCGACTCGACACGGATATCGGAGATCTTTTCGCTCTTGAACACCGGTTTGGCGACGTAGCTCAAGAAATCATCGGGATCGTAAATATTTAGCCACTTTGGGAAATGTTCTGGCAGTATTTCGGCCCCCGGTTCTAGGCTGTACAAAGCACCGATTTCCTTGAGTAGAGGCGCCTGTGAGCCCACGGTGATAAGTCCCTTTACCGTCGGCAAGCCTCTCCCCACAAGAAGGTCGACGCAGGCAATTCCACCCAGGCTGTGAGTCAGCAAAATAACATCTGCACCGATGTCTTCTATTCGGCGCAGAATATAGTGGCGGATTTCGTCGCCCCGTGCTTGGTAAAGCAATACGTCTCCCGCAGCTGGCGACGCCGCCTCGCTCAGGCTACCGCGCTTCCATTTTATAATTGGTGTGGCCACCGAAGTTACGAGGTCGCCGATAAAACCGAGAAGAAATGTGCCGATACCAGCAACATTCGCCTTCCAATCCTCGACCAACAGCTGCACAAGCAGGTCACGGCGGGGCCCGTCAAGCAAGGGCCTTCCGTCCTCCATCGCTTGATTCAGAAGGCTTGCAACAACCGCGCGAGCAATCGCCTGGCCTGGTTCTCCAATTTCCTCCGGAGAGCTGTCGAGGACTTCCTTGGCCACTGGATTGTCATGTATGACAAACTGTGTCGCGCTTGACCAATAAGGATCAAGGCGCCACCTCTGAAGAAACTGCGTTACGCGATCCGATGGCGAGTAACGCTCGATACGACTCCAGAGTGCCTGATCTGGTCTCGCGGCGCTAGGTGGCCTTGGCTCAACGATTTTCGGTCGATTTTTAAGAAGACATAATTCAAAAGTTGGATCGCGGTAAAGTAATTCCCAACGAGCAAGCTCTTGTTCTCGGCTCAGTGTTTCCCTGGTCGGTTTTCGCTGTAAAGGTACCGGCAACGAAAGCGCTGGCAGTTTTGAACCAAGATCGTCACCCCACAGGCAGGGCTCTAGTTGGTGGCCAGGAGAATACTTTTCAAGAGCGTCTCGGATGAGCGCAAAGGTAGCCAAGTAGCTGGGTTTGCGAACTCCGGTACCGTGGACGAACAGTATGGTCGTCATGGGACGTCGAACCGTACAGAATTTACTACTTGTCGATTCAAGGAGCAAGTTATTAGAATCATGGAACGCCAACGCTTTTTTGCTTCGCTGCGCGATGTCGCGATCCGATTGTCGGCCAGGGTTGTCCTCTCGCCGTTTGTCGGCCACTCGAAAATTGGCCCACCGCCGGTGTTCGCGTACCAGTCGCGCACCGTGGTGGCCGAAGGCGCGTGGTAAAACGTGCTTCCGCCTTCGATGGTATCGAATTGCGTCGCGTTGAAGATCAGGTAGTCCGCTGGCTTCTGACGGTAGGCACTGCCCATGGCATCGCGCGATTTATGCACTGACAAATTTCTATGGCGTCGAATAAAGTCAACGAAATGTGCCTGCGCTACATCGTTAAAGGAAAGCAACGTGGTGTGGTAATCAGTTCCAGGAACCTGCCAGAACGGCTTGCCCGTAATCCAGAAACGGAGCGTCGTTTCAGGAATCCCCAAAAAAAGCCCTGCCTCTGGGATTGTGTACATCGGGTAATCCCTCAGGTCTTGATGCGGTTTTCTGGGCCTGCGTATTGCCAAATCGCTCTCCTGAAAAATCCTACAAATTTCTCGTATGCTTTTCATGCCGCTCACCCGTCGTAAAATGGTGGTGGCATGAAAAAGCCGAAAGCAGCACGGCGGGCGAAAGGCTCTGGTTCGCTGAACGAATATGAAGCATTTCGTAAGCTCGCTCGTATCTCAGGCGTTAAGAAAAAAGGGTTGAAAAAAGATTAACGCCGCTTCCCACGGCGCTGCCTTTTCAACTCTAGGCCGTAGCGTCCAATTGCACCCCTTTGCCCGTCATTTGATTCCAGGTAAGCCGTTTTCCCGCGACCATTCCCGCCACTTCCAAAAACCGTTCGCCTTCGTTGTGCTTACGGTGGTTGTAGCGAAAGGTCTGTTCGTCCAAATACCGGAAAAGGTGGAACGGCTCCACACTAACGTAGGTGCCGCTGATCTCGCGTTTCAGAAGACTCCAAAAGTTTTCTAGGCCGTTGGTATGAATTTTTCCGTCCACATACGCGGTCGCGTGGTCAATCACTTCATGCGCGTAGCGCGCCCGCAAACCATTATAGGACGGCAGAGCGTCGGTGTAGAGCGCAGCGCCCGCCGCGACGTGCTTCTTCACTTCCGCTTGCAGGATGTGCTTGCGGCGATTAGGCACCACCATCGTGCGAACCTTCCCGCCGCGCTCCAAAAACCCCATGACGGCGGTTTTGTCTTTTGTACCCGTTCCCGTGATGCGACGCTGGCGCTGCGCAAGGTGCATGTTGCGCGCCTTGCCGCCAATGAAAGTTTCGTCAACTTCTACAGAGCCGCCCAGTTTCACAATTGAGCCGTCCTGCATCGCTTTACGAATCCGATGCAGCATAAACCAAGCCGTCCGCTGTGTCACGCCCAATGCGCGGCCAGCCTCGTAACTGCTAATGCCGTTCTTGCAGTTCGCCACCATCCACATCGCGCAGAGCCATTGAGAAGCGTTTTCCAACGAACACTCGCCTCTCTCTCCCACGTTGCCGAACAAATAATTACAAATACAGAACGTTACGTGATATAAATCTCAGGATTTTATGGATCGATACTCGAGCCTCACGGCTGAGGATTTGGTCGTGGCCTGCGTTGATTTTGGAGACCAGACTGTCTGGGAAGAGTTTGTCCGTCGGTTCCATCCTGTGATTGCGAGTGTCGCTGTTAGAATTGCCCGCCGCTGGAGAGAAACATCGCCTGCCGCCATCGACGATCTGGTACAGGAGATTCATCTGAAGTTCTGTGAAAACAATTGCGAACTGCTCCGCAAATTTGAGCCTCGCCACCCCGACTCCATCTTCGGATACATCAAGGTCGTCTCCGCAAAGGTTACCACCCATATCAAAGATCAGGCCCGCCTCGGGGCCATGACCGTCCTTGCCGTTGTTTCGGAAGAAGTGGAGCACGGTCTCACCCCACCCCCCGCCCGACTGTGGCGAAAGCTCAAAAACGGCTCCGCAGCAGTTATTGTTTCCCCCGTTTGCGGTGATGCCATAAAGATTGCCAGCCGTATCAAAGATCAGGCCCGCGGCGGGGACGCTCCCGTCCTGCGCCCCCCCTTTGAAGCTGTATAGCACTTGCTCAGTCCAGCCGCCACCGGACTGAGGCGACAGTTCAACAACGGTTCCGCAGCCCCAAACGCATACGCTGTTAACCTCTCCGCCCTGAGAGGTAGTGCCGTAAAGATTGCCGACCGTATCCATGATCAGGCCGGCATAAGGCCCTGCCCCATCCGGTGTGCCGGTGAAGTTGTAGAGAATTGTTTCCTGAGGAACTGCCAAGCGATAGCCCGGCAATACTTTCTGCTGTCCGCGGGCGGGATAACTAACCAGGAGTGCCAGTGCTATCGCAAGCGCTAAAACGCTTCGCCTTACGGCGCAATGTGAAATTCCGCTGGTCATAATTATTCTTCTCCTTTTCTCGATCCTTTCGATTCTTTGTGTCTGAAACTCCCGTTGGTGTCCTGGACCAGCCCCGGGTAGGAGTCTCGCCGTCTGTCCCCTCGAAGCTGTGCCGCGTTTTGAATGTCGGTGCAGGCAGGGCGACCGCCACCATTGCCCACAGGAATAAAGATATCGCCCGCCCCCTCGCCCCCAGTTGAGTTTGATCACGTTATCTCCTCGCCGCCTTCCCGGCTTTCAAAGCCGTTTTGAGCATTGCGCGCCCCAGCGCACCTCGACGCAAGCTCGCGCATATGCCTTTGGCAGTCAATGACTTAGAGAAATAGTCGTAAGCGGGCTCGCGCAGCATCGCGCATAGAACCGCAGAAGCAACTAGCACCAGAACTGACACCAGACTGACTGCTTCTTACCATCCCGCCTGGCGACAAAGACATCCACACTTGTCCGGGTCAGGTACAAGGACAGGGTAGTGCCTGAAAGTCGCCCATCAAGGCCCGCAAGGGATTTGGGTACCAGGTTTGGGGCGTGAGTGGAAACGTCCCGGCAGCGGTCCGATGAGCTCGGGATCACGATTCAGCCGAGTCCAACGCGGGTATCGTTCGTTTGTAGCTCAGGTCGCCTTTGTGCCACATCATCTGGATGTCGAACAAGCATTTGGCGCGCTATCGCGGCGGGACGCCGAGCGCTGGCCCTTGCGCAGCCCCGCCCCCGTCAATCCCCTCCCCCGCGGACACGCACGCACCGAGGAACGGATGGCACGGGGGGCCGGACGGAAGATTGGGAAGGTAGCCGGTATGGGGTACTCCGGGGCCGAGCTAGCTTGGTTTGGGGTCAATACCAAATTCCTTCTGAAGAAAGTCAAACGTGGCTGTATCACGCAATAGGCAGACGATGTTCGGATTAGCGAAAATACCTCGAAAATACTTTGCGTCGTCTCGCTCGAAAGTTCTCTGCCACTTTATTCCGACTACCCATTCAGACAGCGCCGGATCGTCTTTGTTTTCGCTCATGCCCGGCTGCTTGAGAGTCAAATCGAGCAGCTTCGTTTCGGAGCCATCCGGCACGAAATTGCGCACCATTACTGCCGACTGGGTGACGGTTCCAAATCCGACATAGCCAAGCCCCTTCATGTAGGCGAGGACAAGATCGCCCGGTTTTAGTTTCTTCATCGCATTGCTATACTTTTCGCCTTGGCCTGCGGAGAGAAAGCCATATTTCCGGCAGTCATCCCAGTTGCGGTGCTCACCTTCGCCCACGTTCGCAAAGTAAAAGCCAGACCACGGTGCTTGATTCCGTGCTTGAGTCCGTTCCTGAATTTCATCGGGGTCTTTGAGCCATGCGCGGCCAACAATCTCACCGGAAGCCGTTTTGAAAAACGTAAAGAACAATACATTGATCGGAACTGCATATTGCTCCACGAGGTATTTCACGATGCGCTCGGATGAGTCGTCCAACTCAGACGCCAAAATAACCATCGAATGATTTCCGTTCACTGTGTGCGGAATAGAGAAACCAAAGTGGTCGCTAAACGCTTGGGGTAGGGCCTTCCCAGTAAAGTTCTTGGCGATTGTTTCGATCTGTTCGTAGGAAAGGTCCTTCACCCAGGATGCGTAATCGAGGGCCTGCGCGACGATCTCACGCGGCGTCAGGTCGCGCTTCAACTCCAGCACGACAAGATTTGCCTCCTCGTCGATACCCAGGAGGTCAATCCTCCCGCGGTTAGCAGTTGTGACTTGTCTCCCAACAAGCAGCACGTCAATTCCGAGGATGCTAGGGTCGTTCACAACCCAATCCTCTAGCCGCTGTTCGTCATTCAAGGCTTCGCGGTTGATCTCCTGCAAGTCCTTTCCTTGGACCTGCCAAAGCTTCATTGTGAATGGCATGGGTCTATCTCTCTCCTAGCTAAGATGCTGAGCATCTCGTCAATTATCGTGGCGGCAGATTCTTGTGGACTGCCGCGCACGCATCTTTGACCGAATTTCCCAGATCTCTCGTCACAATCTACGTCACAAAATTCGCCCAACACACGACCGCACGGCACACAGGGGCGGCTACCGAACAGCGCCTGCGCGATCCCGACCATTTAGCAGGGATTGCTTTATCGCGAAATGCAGCATGTTGGTTCTCATTCGCTTCTCCCCCCGCAGAGGAATTGTCGGCCCGCTCAACAAAATCGGTGTAGGCTTCGGGCGCCGGGCAGCCATGCCCATGCTCTATACTCCCTTAGAGAGCCGCTGTCAATCGTTCCTGCTTCGATATGCTGGCCGATTGTGAACCAGTGGGGCGTCGGGCGCATCCCGATTTAGACCTCGCGGCCTTCCTGCCGTCAGGCCGGCTCGTTCGCCATTGGGGGGGGGCTTGCCGCTCCCCGTTCCCCCCGGTACACGCGTGTTGACAGATTTTATTTGACGGGAACTTGTAAAGGCGACTAGTATTCACGGGGGGGGGGTTATGAAGATCGCATTAAAATGGGAAAAGCCGCTACCGCTGAGGGACGGCTCAGCACAAAACCAAATTTACATGTGCCGTGGCCTTGATAATCTCCCAATGAAGCCCGGCGTTTATGTATTTGCCCGAGAGTTTGCCAAGAATGTTGCACCTCTATACATAGGGCAAGCGGCCAAGCTGAGGGGCCGTATCGAGGGGCAGTTCAACAACCTTCGTCTAATGATGGGGATCAAGAACGCCCAGGCTGGCAACCGCATTCTGCTTGTCGCACGCGTGAACCTGAAGCCTGGCCAGCAGACGGGCAAAGTCCTAGACATCGTTGAGTCTGCCCTCATTAAGAATGCACTCGCACAAGGTCATGATCTGCTCAATCAGCAAGGTACAAAAACACGCGTGCATATTATCAGGTCTCAAGGTAACAGCTCATCGAGGCAGATAGCGCCGCTTACCATGTTTGCGGAAAAGCGGGCGCCTTAGGCAAAGCCTCGCGGCAGCCCGTAAAGCCGCCCCAGGCCTGACGCCGGCTTCTAGTTCCTCACGCCACCCCACCTCGCGCATCCGCAAGCACCGACGACAATTGGACTGCCAGCATCTCGTGCCTGTCTCTCACGGCGGCATGCCCGAACCAGCGCAAGCGCCAGCTTGCCCCGTTAGCCAGCCTACCCAGCAGCTTCAGGATGAAGCAGCATCTTCCTTGCATCGGCATAAACGCCTTCGCAAACCCGATTAAAATAAAATCGCAATTGATCGAGCAGCACGTTTACCACTTCCTCCGAAAGCGCCCACTGTAATGGCTCCAAGTGACTCTCAAAAGCATTGGTCACGCGAGGCAGTGGAAGCAAAGAATCGACTTCAAGGCCAGGGCACAAGGGCATGAAAAAATATTCAGGCCATTCCAATACGCGAATCCGGTCGATGAATTCGCGTGAAAACCTACGCTCTCCTGTCCTGGCAAGTTGCACACTGTAAAGCGGCGCTATTAGCGCTTGGGGCCTGATGGCTTGGGACCGGCTCTGGGTCACGCCTACCTCGATTTCCGGCGGAGCCGGGCGCAATATGACGACCGGACGCCGCTTCGCCCTGACAACAGGGAATTCTTCATTGGTTTCCAGAGGTGGCGTTATAGCCATGTCATGTCCTTAAAATCATCATGAATCGAATTAGACAGATACTTTAAAGGATCGGTGCTGGGATTCTCGGCGCTAACTGCATCACGAATATTTCCTGGAATATTGAGCGTGGGTTCATGGATTGTTGGTTCAGTTGGCAGTTGCTTGGTAATGCGCAAAAGCACGCCGCGAGGGGGGCAAGCACGTAGACCGTTCCAAGCAGAGCTAGCGATACTGCGACAATTTGGGTTCGTTGGTGAGTTCAGAGTTGGAGTTGGACTAGAAATTATTTGGCCAGCAGTCCAAGAAGCTATGTGCAGCACCGAATGATCTCTTGAAACAATGATTTCCGCTAGACCTTTCCTCGGTGGGGCCTGCGCATGGACACAATGAGCCGGAAACGGCGTTCCCAGCTAATGTCGTCCATTAAGTCCCGCGGAAACAAGCGTACTGAATTGGCCATGGCCAAGCTGCTAAGATCGTACCACGTCACAGGCTGGCGGCGACACCTCCAGATTCCGGGAAAGCCGGATTTCGTTTTTCGGTCGAATCAAGCGGCATTGTTCATTGAGGGTTGCTTTTGGAATGGATGTCCCAATCATTATAGCGCACCTACGAGTAATGCCGCTTTCTGGCATAAAAAGTTCCTATGTAACAAAAAGAATGACCAAGCCGTGAACAAGAAGCTCAAATCTAGAGGGTGGCGAGTCTTGAGGTTATGGGAACACGACCTTCAACTTCATCCCCGGCTTTGTATTCGAAGGGTAATCGCGCTGTTGGCAAAGGATAAGGTGCCTGTGATTCGCTGAAGGGTCGGTCTATCGGGGCAAATGCACGACCCAATATTGCTCACATCCCTTTCGAACAGGATTTCCTGTTTCTTCTTCTCCAGAACTAATCAGAATACCGAAGGGACGTCAGGCGCCCGACCACCCCGGCTACAGTTTATATCTCCTTCTGCCAGTCACGCAGTGAGCATTAAGGGGGGGCGATCACCTGACAATGGCATGATTGCGACCATTCTGGTGGCTCAGGCGCCGGGCACGGCGCGCCCCCGCACCGCCCCTCCTCCCTACGCTCATCGCGCTATCGCGGCGGACGCTGTGCGCTGCTGGCCCTCGCACAGATTCAATGTTGCGCCGTAGGCGCATCGTCACGCCGCCAGCGCTTGCGCCGATCCTTCCCCTCCCAAGGTGCTCGTTCGCTCAGGCCACGCGCGATGCACGGTGCCGAATAGCGTTGACAGCAGGCCCGGCAGGGACTAACCTCGGCACACCTCGCGTTGACCGCAGTGTTGGCTTTCCCAACCACGATTGGAGGCTGGGCTATGAAATCGAAAGTGTGGCGCATTTCCCATCTGGCCCTGACGGCCGGATTGCTGCTAGTGGGATTCACACTTCCCGCGCTGGCGCAGAACAATCCCGTGCCGTTGATCAATCAGCCACTTGTGCCGGACGCGGTGGTGCCGGGCGGCTCCGCTTTCACGCTCACGGTGAATGGCACGGGATTCGTGTCGAGTTCGGTGGTGAACTGGAGCGGAAGCGCGCGGACGACGACCTTCGTCAGCGGCTCACGGCTTACGGCCGCGATCACGGCCGCGGATATTGCCACGGCTGGCACCGCGTCAGTTACCGTCGTCAATCCAACACCGGGCGGCGGCACGTCGAATGTCGTCATTCTGTCCATCACCAACCCCACAACATCTGTCGCGATGAGCTTGGCCTCTTCGCCGGGTATGGGTATCAATCCGGTATCAGTAGCCGTGGGTGACTTCAATGGGGACGGCAAGCTGGACTTGGCGGTTGCCAACCTCGGCGGCACGGTCTCCATCCTGCTGGGGGATGGCACGGGCAACTTCACCCTGGCCTCGTCTCCCGCAGTGGGTAGCGAA
>Ga0182024_10000804_pt1 | contig 82436 bp, 76 predicted proteins | sample P32metaG_FD_120480 | JGI IMG/M metagenome (GOLD analysis project Ga0182024, IMG submission 120480) | Permafrost microbial communities from Stordalen Mire, Sweden - P3-2 metaG (Illumina Assembly) | ecosystem: Environmental > Terrestrial > Soil > Wetlands > Permafrost | place: Sweden: Stordalen...
GCTCGGCACCCTCCGCGGCCGCCTTGGCTTCACGCCGGGTGCTCCGGTGCTTTTCTATGTGACTGGCGGTCTCGCAGTTGGCGAGCACTCGCTCGGTATCGGCGCCGTCGCGCCGGCGGGGGCGCCCCCCTTAAATGCCTTCGCGACCACCCAGAGCACAACGGCGGGCTGGACGGTCGGTGCCGGATTTGAGTGGAAGTTAGCGCCGCAATGGAGCATCAAGGCTGAGTATCTCTACGTCGACCTTGGCACTCTCAACAGCACAATCAACTACGCTTACGGCGGCAACAACAGCACACTGACGGCCAGCATCCACGACACCTACAACATCGCGCGCGCCGGCGTGAACTGGCACTTCTAAGAAGCCAAGCTGGCACGGCGAATTGGTAAGAAGGCCCCGGCACCGCCGGGGCCTTTCTTTTTTCAAGGCGTTGCTGAGATAGATTTTATTTAGGGTGCGTCGATTGCGATCAATAAATCAGGCTGCGTTCGCGGCACGCGCCGCTTTAGCCGCCTTGTCGCGTGCTTCTTTGGCGCGAATTTCCGTCAGCGTCTGCTGCACCTGGCCATCGAAGACGTATTTGGCCGGGCGCTGGTTCGCCATGGAGATTTCCGGCGCCATCGGCCCCTCGGTCCTCACCCCGCGCCAGGCGATGGCCAGCGCCTCGAGCGGGTGCGCCATCATGGCGTTGGCCGCGGTCGGCTCGTAGCCGCAATGGGCCATGCAGTTCGCGCATTTCTCATAGCGGCCGGTGCCGTAAGCGTCCCAGTCGGTGGTCTCCATCAGTTCCTTGAAGCTCTGGACATAGCCTTCGCCGAGCAGGTAGCACGGCTTCTGCCAGCCGAAGATATTGCGCGTCGGCATGCCCCACGGCGTGCAATGGAATTCCTGATTGCCGGCAAGGAAGTCGAGAAACATGCCGGAATGGGTCAGGTTCCAGCTCTTGCCCTTGCCGAGCGCGAAGACCTTACGGAACAGCTCCTTGGTCTTGAGGCGGTTGAGGAAGTGCTGCTGATCGGGCGCCCGCTCATAGGCGTAGCCGGGCGAGATCGAGACGCCGACGCCGAGCTGTTCGGCGAGGTCGAGGAATGCCGCGATATCCTCGGCCGGGTGGCCGTCGAAGACCGTGCAATTGACGTTGACGGTGAAGCCCTTGGCCTTGGCGACCTTGATCGCCGACAGCGCCTTGTCGAAGCCGCCCTCCATGCACACCGACTTGTCGTGGTGGTGCTTGAGGCCGTCGAGATGCACCGAGAAGAACAGATAAGGCGACGGCTCGAACAGGTGGAGCTTTTTCTCCAGCAGCAGCGCGTTGGTGCACAGCGAGACGAATTTCTTGCGCGCCACGATGCCCTTGACGATCTCGCCGATCTCCTTGTGGATCAGCGGCTCGCCGCCCGGAATGGCGACCATCGGCGCGCCGCATTCGTCGACGGCGTCGAGGCACTCCTTGGCCGACAGGCGCTTGTTCAGGATGGCGTCCGGATAGTCGATCTTGCCGCAGCCGAAGCAGGTCAGGTTGCAGCGGAACAACGGCTCCAGCATGAGCACCAGCGGATAGCGCTTGTGCCCTCGGATGCGCTGCCCCAGCACGTAGGAGCCGACGACCGCTTTCTGCCGCAGAGAAACACCCACAACCTTACCCCGTTTGTGCTCGCCTGACGGCGTTGCGTTAAACCTTAGACCTTTGCCGCGGCCCGCTTCGCCGTTATGCCGTCGGTCAATTCAGGCGGCAAGCGAAACTCGATGGTTTCCTGGCGGCCGGTTAACTCGCTGACTTCGACCGGCCCGAGCCGGCGCAGCGCGTCGATGACATCCTCGACCAGCACCTCGGGCGCGGAAGCGCCGGCGGTGATGCCGACGGTTTCGGCGCCGCGGAACCAGCCCGCCTCGACCTCGCTGCCGTCGGCGATCAGATAGCTCGGCGTGCCGGCCTCCTCGCCGATCTCGCGCAGCCGGTTGGAATTGGAACTGTTCTTGGCGCCGACCACCAGGATGACGTCGACCAGCTTGCCGAGTTCACGCACCGCCGTCTGCCGGTTCTGCGTCGCGTAGCAGATGTCGCGCGTCTCCGGCCCGACGATGTCGGTGAACCGGCGATGCAGCGCGGCGATGATGCCGCGCGTGTCGTCGACGCTCAGCGTCGTCTGGGTGACGTAGGCAACCGGCGTGTCGGAGGGAATGTCGAGCGAGGCGACGTCGCTCTCGGTCTGCACCAGCGTCACAGGCTCGGAAATCTGGCCCATCGTGCCCTCGACCTCCGGATGGCCGGCATGACCGATGAGGATGAGCCTGCGGCCCTGCCCGACATAGCGCTTGCCCTGGTTGTGCACTTTGGTGACAAGCGGGCAGGTCGCATTCAACACCGGAAGCTGGCGCGAAGCTGCGGCTTCTTCGACGCTCTTGGCGACGCCGTGGGCGCTGAAGATCGTCACCGCATGAGGCGGTACTTCGGAAAGATCCTCGACAAAGCGCGCGCCCTTGGCCTTGAGGCTCTCCACCACATGTTTGTTGTGCACGATCTCGTGACGCACATAGACCGGCGGGCCGAATTTCTGCAGCGCCCGCTCGACGATCTCGATCGCGCGCACCACGCCGGCGCAAAAACCGCGAGGTTGCGCAAGTATCACTTTCATCAACACCTCCCGGCCGCCGCCGAAGCGCGGCCATGCGCCGCAAGAGCACAGGGCCGCGTGGCCCCTCTGCTGCTTGCCTGACTAGTTTGGCGCCGACGCCCCGACAATCAACCCCCGCCCCGGCCCAAGCGCCTTGCGAACGATAGCCTGGTTCCCGCCAGCGGTCCCCGGTCCCGATCGAAGCCCGGCCGCGGCCGGCCTGCTCAACGAGCCCCAAGGCTTACCATTGAGCGGAAATGCCCGTATGTCCAGTCCGCCAGGCCGGCCGGCGGCACTTGCCCCGCCAGTGTTGCCGAATAGCCCTGGGGCGCAAACTTTTCATGAGTTCCAGGCTGCCCCAGTGGGAATTCCCCGCGGTCGTGCTAGGAAAATATCCACGATTTACCTTTTGCCGGATTTCGGGGATTAAGGGCCGGTTCCGCCCGGAGATCGAGCGGATTTGCTGCGGCCGGTCACGCTGGATGCATGCTTGGGCGACGACTTAACCCTGACGGATGCTGTTTGCGCCCCATGCAATCGCTGCCGTACCGACCCTGGCAGACCGGTTCATGCCCAAGCCGGGCGCCTCCAATATGCCGTTCTCTTGACGCCTCAAATCGGAAGGGTTCCTGGTCGCCGCTACGCCGTCGGATCCGCTGCCAATCCTCCCGCACCGACCATCCCATACTGACCATCCCATATTGACCAGCCCATGAAGACAATCACCGCACTCGTGGTCCACGCGATCGGCGTTTGCATAGGATTTGCGTGGCCGGTCATCGTCGGCGGGATACTGCTTTCGGTCGCCGCATCCTGGTATTCGGCCACCCATTTCTCCATTACGACCGACATCAATCAGCTGATCTCGCCCGATCTGCCGTGGCGAAAGCGCGAAGCCTTGCTCGAAGACGCCTTCCCGCAGTTCAATTTCATCACCGCCGTGGTCGATGCGCCGACGCCGGAGCTTGTGGCGGAGGCGACCACCGCGCTCAAGCAGCGGCTGCTGCAACACCCGGAATTGTTCGAGTCGATCCAGGAGCCGCAGGGCGGTCCTTTTTTTGGGCAGAACGGCTTCCTGTTCGAGACCACCGATCAGCTCGAGCCGCAACTGAGCCTCTTAAGCCAGGCGCAACGCCTGGTGCAGGTCCTGGCCGGCGACCCGAGCCTGCGCGGCGTGGTGCAGTCGCTGCAGTTCGGGCTCCTCGGCGTGCAGGGCGGTCAGATCACGCTCGACAACATGACGTGGCCGCTCAAGCTCGGCGCCGACACGCTCGATAAGATCAATGCCGGACAGCCGGCAAGCTTCTCGTGGCAGGACCTGGCGCAAGGCCACGCCTCCGCGCCCAACGAGCTGCGGCGGTTCCTCAATGTCGTGGCCAAGCTCGACTATTCGGAGCTCGAAGCCGGCGAAAAAGCCAGCAGCGCCATCCGCCAGGCCGCCGTCGACCTCGATTTTGCCGCCAAATATCAGGCGCGCGTGCGCCTGACCGGCCCTATCCCGCTGGCGGACGAGGAATTTGCCACGATCAAGGAGAACGCCGTGCTCAACGGCGTGGTGACCATTGCGATCGTGCTCTTCATCCTCTGGATGGCGCTGCGCTGGCTGCGCATCATCTTCGCGGTGTTTGTCTGCCTTGTCGTCGGGCTATCGCTCACCGCCGCGGTCGGCCTGCTGATGGTCGGTACGCTCAATCTGATATCGGTGTATTTCGCGGTGCTGTTCGTCGGCCTCGGCGTCGATTTCGGGCTGCAGTTCAGCGTCCGCTACCGGGCCGAGCGGCACCATATCGACAACGTCAACGAGGCCTTGCTCGAAGCCGGCAGGCGCGCCGGCGCGCCGCTGACGCTCGCCGCACTCGCCACCGCGGCGGGCTTCCTGTCGTTCCTGCCGACCGCCTACAAGGGCGTGTCCGAGCTCGGCCTCATCGCCGGCATCGGTATGCTGATCGCGTTCTTCACCAGCGTCACCCTGCTGCCGGCGCTGCTGAGCCTGTTCAAGCCGCCGCCCGAACCCGCACAGCTCGGCTACGCCTACCTCGCGCCGGTCGATCACTTCCTCGAACGGCATCGCACCGCGATCCTGATCGCGACCGCCGCCGTGGTGCTCGGCGGTTTGCCGCTGCTGCACTGGCTGCAGTTCGATTTCAATCCGATGAATCTGCGCAGCAACCAGGTCGAGTCGGTCGCGACCTATCTGGAGCTCAAGAACGATCCGGAAGGCGGCGCCAACGACATCGCGCTGCTCGAGCCGACGCTCGCCTCGGCCGACCGGATGGCCGACAAGGTGCGGGCGCTGCCGCAGGTCGCCCGGGTCACGACGCTCTCGACCTTCATTCCCGATCACCAGCAGGAAAAGCTCGCGCTGATCGTCACCGCCGCCAAGACGCTCGACGCCTCCCTCAATCCGGCTCAGGTGGCGGCGCCGCCGACCGACGAACAGATCGTCGGCATGATCAATTCCACGGTCGGCGCCCTCAACAACCTGGCCGGCGACAAGACCGGCACCGGCGCCGACGCGGCGCGGCGGCTCGCCGCGGCCATGACGAAGCTCGCCAATGCGGACGAGGCGACGCGCCAGCGCGCCGCGACCGTGTTCGTCCAGCCGCTGCGCACGGCGCTCGACAACCTGCGAAACCTGTTCAAGGCGAAGGAAATCACCCGCGACAACCTGCCGGAAGACTTGGCGCGCCAGTGGGTGACGCCGGACGGGCGGGCACGCGTCGATATCGCGCCGACCGGCGATTCCAACAACAACGAGATCCTGCTGGCATTCGCCCATGCCGTGCAGACCGTCGCGCCCGACGCCAGCGAGGGACCGGTCTCGATTCTCGAAGCGCGCCGCACAGTGGTGACCGCCTTCATCGAGGCCGGCGCCTGCGCGCTGCTCTCGATCGCCGTGCTGCTGCTGTTCACGTTGCGGCGGATCACCGATGTGCTGTTGACACTCATTCCGCTGCTGATGGCCGGCGTCGTGACGCTGGAGGTTTGCGTGGTGATCGGCATGCCGCTCAACTTCGCCAATATCATCGCGCTGCCGTTGCTGCTCGGCGTCGGCGTGGCGTTCAAGATCTATTACATCATGGCCTGGCGTGAGGGGCAGACCAACCTGCTGCAGTCGGTGCTCACGCGCGCCGTGACGTTCAGCGCGCTGACCACGGCCACCGCCTTCGGCAGCCTGTGGTTCTCCAGCCACCCAGGCACGTCCAGCATGGGCAAGCTGCTGGCGATCTCGCTGATTACCACGATGATGGCGGCGGCGCTGTTCCAGCCGATCCTGATGGGCAAGCCGCGCGACCCGAAGCCGAGTTCGGGACGGCTGTGAGCCTAGCGGTGCGGCGCGCTGTCAGGCTTGCGGGCAGTCGGCGCGGCAACCTTCGGTTTGACCGCCGCGTTGGGATTGACTGACGCATTGGGATTGACTGACGGATCGAGCACGCTGTAAGCGGAATCCGGCAAGCGCGTCCAGTATTGGTTCTGGCCCAGCAGCGAAAAGCCGATATAGCCGCGCACCACCAGGGTCTGTCCGTCGGGCGTGACCGTCATCATCGCCTTGTAGACCTTGCCGTCGCGCGGATCGAGAATCGACCCATCGATGTATTTGTCGCTGGTCTCGCTCTCGTGCTTCATGCCGCGGATGATCTCGAGGCCGAGCCACGGATGATTGTGGCGGTCGTCCTTGCACTCGTCGCACAGCGCATTGGGATCCTCGTCCGGCTTCAGAAACATCTTGGCGATGATGCCGTCGTAGACGCCGTCGTGATTGGCGATGAGGAACCAGCCGGACGGCTGCTTGGTGTCGTCGTCGACGGCCTGCCAAAGGCCGACCGGCGTGAGGCCGGCGCTCACGGCAGGACCCGGCGCTATCAGCGAGAAAAGCGTCGCCGCAGCCGCTGCCGTTACAAGCTTTGCTCTCATGATCAGATTCCCGCGTCAGCTATTTCGCGCACCGATGCATAAATGCCACTGCGCCCAGGAGTTGCAAGCCTTGCCTGTCAGTTGGGTGGTGGTACGATTTGCGGTCCGACGCCGGTAAGCGAAATCATGTGTAAAACTCGACGTTTCCGCCACTCCGGCCGCTCCGCCTCCGTCACGCGCGGCACGCGCGCGTTACTCCCCAGCCGACCTCGAAGGCGGCGCTCACGGTCCACATCCGGCCCGTGCGGCCAAATGACACCTCGCGTTCGGTGTGCTACACGGGAAATAATTAAGGCACAAGTTTGGATACGATTTCGGCGACGGGATTCGCTGTCACGGCCAACGACAACAAGGAATGGGGTCGATCCCCAGCCGGTCGTCTAGGCAGCGAATTGGGACAGGGGGCAGAGTCGTGGCATTCCAGTGGGTGGATTGCGACCGTAATGTTGTGAGTCGACGTTACGATCGTATCGCGGGGCTTATCCCAATCTTCGATTGGCTGTTTTTCCTGCCAAAGGATTTGCGCAGGAAGGCTGTGACCGAGTTGGCGGTGAGTCCGGGCGACAGCGTCCTCGAAATCGGATGCGGCACCGGCAGGAATTTTTCCTTTCTGCGCCGCGCCGTTGGTCCGACGGGGCGCGTCTTCGGCATCGACATTTCTCGCGGCATGCTGCGCAAGGCGCAGGAACTGTGCGATGCCAATGAGTGGCGCAACGTCGAGCTGAGCGAATGCGATGCCGCCGAATACCAGGCGCCGACGCCGCTCGATGGCGTGCTGTTCAGCCTCTCCTACAACGTTATGCCGGAGCACCGCGCCGTGCTGAGCCGGGCCTGGGAGCAGCTTCGTCCCGGCGGCTGTGTCGTCATCATGGATGCCAAGCTGCCACGGGGATTGGGCGGCAGGCTCATCCTGCCGTTCAGCCTCTGGCTCATGAAGCACACCATGCTGGGCAATCCGCTGATGCGGCCGTGGGAAGAACTCGCCGATATCACGGAATTGTTCGAGATGAAGGAGCGGCTGTTCGGCTCGTATTACATCTGCCGCGGCATCAAACCCTTGAGCGGCGCCAAGGCGTCCGACCGCAACGCATCGAATGACGACGAGCCCGACATCGACCATCGCATCGCCGCGGAGTGATGTGTTGGAGTGATGGGCGCTGCTGATCGCGATCGGCAGTGCGCAGGGTTGCAGTGCTTAGGGTCAATGATCCGGCGTGGCGCCCGACGCCGCTAAGTCTTTTGACCGCTGGCGCCGGCCTTCCAGCACGTGCCACGCCCACAGTGCCGGCAATCCCAGCACCATCTCCGCAATTCGCTTGATGAACGCGAGCGCCAGCGCGACCTCGGCCGGCACGCCGAAGACCGCGCTTACGGCAATCAAGGTGCCGTCCTGCACGCCTAGGCCGCCAGGCAGGACGAAGGCCGCACCGCGGCTCCCCAGTCCAAGACTCTCGATGACGATAGCCTCGCCAATGCTCAGCGAATGTCCCATGAATGCGACCGCGATCCAGACTTCAGTCGCGCCAAAGAAAATGACCACGAGGTGGAGAAGAAACGATCCCGCGAAACCGCGGCGGTTTCGCCAAACCTGCTGCAAGCTGTTGCCTAGGCCGACCACATGCCCGAACAGAGACCATTTGCGCCTTTCGCCGAATTCAACCAGCTTCTTCATCAGGGGTTCGAAGGCGCCGAAGTTCAAGAACAGGAAGAATCCGGCGCCGGCCGGGATTGCGATCGCCAGCATGAATAGCGTCGTTCCGACCAGCTGGTGGCCCTCGGCCCGAGTCATGAGAATGCCCAGGCCGGTCGACACAAAGATCAGCAAGCACGCAAACAGGATGAAGATATCGATGAAAACGCTGGCGAGCGCCGTGCTCATGCCGGCGCCAAATTGGGTCAGCAGCCTCGCGCCGATGAAGTCGCCCCCAAGCACCGCAAACGGAAAATATGAATTTATGGCTTCACGAATGAATCGCACGCCGACAAAGACCCGCCATGTCGGCGCCGGCGCAGGCAGGAGAAACCACCAAGCGACGCCTTGCCCCGCGAGCCCGAGGGCTCTTGCAAGTATGACGAGTGCGACTCCCCAGCCGGCGCTGGCTACTGCTTGAATGACAGGAGTAAACCCGTAGTACGCAGTCAGGCCGACGAGAAGCGACAGGCCGAATATCAGGGCGAGAGCTGCCAAGATCTTCATGGAATGTCCATCAAGGAAGTCCTCGCGAGTCGGCCATGCGGGCGCGGCAAGCTAGCCCGGATTGAGCGCCAGCGAAATCCGGGGCCCGCCATGAAGCTTGATTGATTTCGCCCCGCTCGACCCTGGCTGCCCGTGCCATGGCGGCCGCCGTGGCGCAAGAGCCGCAGCGGCGGCGCCTTGTCGTCGCGCGGCTCGTCCCGGTACAATTCACCGCGAGCCGCACCGGCATTGGCGCGGCGGGGCCGGACCCGATCGGGGAGCAGCGTGAAGATCAAATCGATCGAACCCATCGCGGTGAGCCTGCCGATGAACAAGCCGGTCAAGATGGCCGGCGAGACCGTCTCGCGGGCCAACAACGTGCTGGTCCGCATCGAAGCCGATGACGGCGTCATCGGCTGGGGCGAAGCGGCTTCGGCACCGACCATGACCGGCGAAACCGTCGCCAGCATGATGGCGGCGCTCGGCCACATGGCGCCCGCGCTGATCGAGCGCGCGGCCGACGACTTTGCCGGCGCCTCGGCCGCGATGGATGAGCAGATGTACGGCAACAGCGGCGCCAAGGCCGCCATCGAGATTGCGCTGCACGATCTCGTCGGCCGCGCCACCGGCCGGCCGCTCCATGCGCTCCTTGGCGAGAAGCGGCGCAGCCGGATACCGCTCCTTGCGGTGATCGGCACCGGCGACGCTGCCGGCGACGTGCGCGAAGCGCAGGAGCGGCGCGCGGCCGGCTACGTCATCTTCAAGATCAAGGTCGGCGTCGACGCGCCCGAGGCCGACGCGGAGCGCACGCAAGCCGTTTGCCGGGCGCTCGGCGCGGGTTGCCTGGTTTCGGCCGACGCCAACCAGGGTTTCGGCGTCGAGGAGGCGCTGCGCTACGTGCGAGCGGTCGCCGATTCGGGCCTGGGTTTCTTCGAGCAGCCGGTCATGGCGCACGACCTCGCCGCCATGGCGCGCGTTGCCGCCGCGAGCCGCGCGCCGATCGGCGCCGATGAGGGCATCCATTCGCGCGACGATATCGAGCGCCATCACGCGCAAAAGGCCGCGCATGGCGTCAGCCTCAAGGCGATCAAGCTCGGCGGGCTGCGCGCCGTGCTGGATGCGAGCCGGCTGTGCGACCGGCTCGGCATGCAGCTCAACATTTCCTGCAAGACCGGCGAGTCGAGCATCGCCTCGGCCGCGGCCGTGCATGTCGCCGCCGTGGCGCCCACGCTCGCCTGGGGCATGACCGTGACCCACACCGGGCTCGCCGAGGACGTCACCCGGGAGCCGCTCAAGACCGAGCGCGGCCATGTCGAGGTGCTCGATCGTCCGGGCATCGGCATCGAGGTCGACGAACGCCGCGTGCGCCGCTACCAACAGGAATTCCTGGCCAGAAAAGTCGCCTAGGCCGGATCAGTGAGGACATCATGCGGGGCTTCGCGCCACGATTGAGTGTCGCCGCCGCCGCCGTCGCGGCAGCGGCACTGTTCGCCGAACCCGCGATGGCCCTGGAAACGGTCAAGATGTCCGTGTTCCAGAGCAATTTCTGCTGCTTCCCGGTCTACGTCGCCAAATACCTTAAACTGTTCGAGAAGTACGGGGTCGATGTCGAGCTGGTCTACGGCAGCGGCATCCAGGTCGCTAATATTTTCGTCAGCGGCTCGGCCGAGCTCGGCGCGTTCGCGGTCGAGCACGGCGTCACGGTGAGCGCCAAGGGCCAGGACCTCAAGATGATCGTGCTGGAGCAGCAGCTGCCGCCGCTGAGCCTTATCGTGCGCAACGACGTGGCGACGCCGCATGCGCAAGACCCCTATCCGCAGAACGTCGCCGACATGAAGGGCCTCAAGATCGGCATCTCGACGCGCGGCGCCTCGACCGACACCACCCTGCAATATCTGCTGCGCGATGCCGGCCTCGATCCGGCGAAGGACGCCACCATCATGCCGGTCGGCGATCCCGGCACCACGCTCGCCTCGCTGAAGAATCGCGCGATCGACGGCGCCATGGCGGTCGAGCCGGCGCAGACCGCCGCCGTGCTGGCCCTGAAAATCGCCAAGACCGTCGTCGACATGGAGAGCGGCGGCGGCCCCGCCGTGTTCAAGCCCTATGCTTATAACGGCATCTTCGCGCACACGGCCTTCATCAGGGAGCACCCGGAGATCGCCCGCGGCGTCGTCGCCGCGATGGTCGAGGCGTGCGCGGTCGTCAACGACCCGGCGCGCATGAACGACCTGCTTGCGGTCGCGGCCGCTTACATGAAGGGAACCGAGCCGGCGATCGTCCAGGCTTATCTTGAAAAATATCGCGCCAATTACGGGCCGGTCGCGACCCGCAAGGGCGTCGAAAACGTCAGCACCATGCTGCTCGCCGGCAAGACCATCCCGAATGCGGTGCCTTTCGAACAGGTCGTGGCGACCGAGCTGATGCCGCACGAGGACGCGACCGGCAAGTCGCGGTGAGACCGGCTCGCGCCGGCTGAACAAAATGGCCCACCATGGCTGACACCGAAGCCGCGCCGGTCGAGGCCCCGATCGCGGCCGAAGCAGACGAGGAAAACAAGCGCCACCACATCCTGCTCGCCCGCGTGGCGGTGATCGGGACGTTCCTCGCGGTCTGGCAGGGCTCGGTCAGCTTCGGCCTGGTCGATCCGTTCTGGATTTCGAGCCCGGTGCTGGTCGTCAAGACGCTGTGGCAGCAGATCGCCAGCGGCGATCTCGTCGTCAATGTCGGCATCACCGTGTTCGAGGCGCTGATCGCCTTCGTGGTGTCCTCCGTGCTCGGCATCGTCGCCGGCCTGCTGTTGGCCCGCTCGCCATTCTGGGACGAGGTTTTGGCGCCGCTCGTGCTCGCGCTCAACAGTCTGCCCCGTGTCGCGCTCGCGCCCCTGATCATTCTCTGGTTCGGCATCGGCATCGTCGCCAAGGTGGTCACCGCGTTCACGCTCGTGTTCTTCATCCTGTTGGTCAACACGCTGGGCGGCGCCAAGAATGTCGACACCGACATTCTCACCATCGCCCGCCTGATGGGCGCCTCGCGCCGCGACATTCTGTGGAAGGTGACGTTGCCCTCGGCGCTGCCGTGGATCTTCGCGGGGCTCAATATCGGGCTGACCTATGCGCTGCTTGGCGTCATTGTCGCCGAGATCCTCGCCTCCAACCAGGGCATCGGCTACATCATTTCGAGCGGCGCCGCGAACTTCGACACCGCCGCGGTGTTCGCCGGCCTGGTGACGCTCGCGATCGTCGCCTGGCTGTTCAGCGCCATCATGCGCAAGGTCGAAGCCAGATTGTTGCGCTGGAAGCCCTCGGTCAACAGCGCCTGACCATGCCCGAGCGCGCCAAAATCCGGCTGTCCAATATCGGCATCGTGTTCCGGCCGCGCGACCGCGGCGCGGTCGAGGCGGTGCGCGGCGTAACGCTCGACGTGCCGGACGGCTCGATCGTCACCATCGTCGGCCCGTCCGGCTGCGGCAAGTCGACCCTGCTCAACGTCGTGTCCGGCCTGCTGCGGCCGAGCTCGGGCGTCGTCGAGGTCAACGGCGCCCGCGTCGCCGGCATTCGCCACGACGTCGGCTACATGTTCGCCCGCGACGGCATGATGCCGTGGCGCACCGCGGCGCAGAACGTCGAGTTCGGCCTCGAAGTGCGCGGCGTGCCAAACCGCCGCGCCATCGCCCGGGAATGGCTGCGCCGCGTCGGGCTAGACAAGTTCGCGGACCATTACCGCCACGAACTGTCGCAGGGCATGCGCCAGCGCGTGGCGGTGGCGCGCACCTTTGCGATCGAGCCCGATATCCTGCTCATGGACGAGCCGTTCGGCGCGCTCGACAGCCAGACCCGGCTTCTCTTGCAGGCGCTGTTCCTGTCGGTGTGGGACGCCAGCAAGCGCACCGTGCTGTTCGTGACCCACGATCTGCACGAGGCGATTTTCCTGTCCGACATCGTCGTCGTGTTCACCAACCGGCCGGGACGGGTGAAATCGGTGATCCAGGTCGATCTGCCGCGGCCGCGCCTGCCGCCGGCCGAGCTCGCCATCGCGCCCGAATTCCGCGACTTCTATTCGCGCATCTGGAGTGACCTCAAGGACGAGGTGCGTGACTTCGTGTGAAGGCGCTAAGCCCGCGGAGGTGCATCGTCCGCGTCTTTATCATTCTCGTCTTTGTCGTCGTCCTCGTCTTCGTCGTCTTCGTCGTCATCCTCATCTTCCTCATCCTCCTCCCTGTCCTTGGCTTCCTGGATCTGGCCGGCCATGAATGCGGCCAGGTCGTCGAACGCTTCATTGATCTCGGTATCGGGGATGCCCTCGGCTCTTGCCGCAGCAAGACATTGCGCGGCCCACGCCTTTCCCTGTGAATCATTGTCTTCCGGGAGGTAGTCTATTTCTTCGATTTTCTCCGAAACCCAGGTTTCGACGAATTCGATGGCCTGCTCGCTCATGTGTGATCTCCGCCTTGCCTCGCCCAGGAAGCGGACCGTAACTTGGGCAGCAGCAGGACCGATAGCAAGGGCCGCCAAGGAGGACAGCGTGAAGTCAAAAGACCTCGGCGTCGCCGTCATCGGCTCCGGCCGCATCGGCACGCTGCGCGCCCGGCTTGCGGCAAAGCATCCGGCGGTGCGCTTCCTCGCGGTGTCGGACAAGGACCCGGCCAACGCGAAAACGCTCGCCGGGCTTGCCGGCGCCGATTTTCATTCCGCCGACAACGACGCGGTGATTGCCCATCCCGACGTCACCGCGGTGTTCGTCTCGACGCCCGAAGGCGAGCACGCCGCGCCGGTCTGCAGGGCGCTGGAGCTCGGCAAGCCGGTGCTGGTGGAGAAGCCGCTGGCGCTGTCGCTCAACGACGCCGAGGCCATTCTCAACACGCTCAAGCGCACCGGCGGCACGCTGCGGGTCGGCTACAGCCGCCGCTTCAAGGAGTGCTTCCTGCGCGCCAAGGAGCAGATGGTGCGCGGCCGTCTCGGCAAGGTCAGCGGCGGCCTTGCCCGCGTCTATAATTCGCGCGCCCAGACCTTCGCCATCCTCAAGCGCGATCCGCACGCGACCCCAGTGCTCGACGTGCTCACCTATTACGTCGATCTGATGTGCTGGTTCCTCGACGGCAACCGGCCGGTCGAAGTGGTGGCGCGCGGCCAGTCCGGCATCTTTCGCAATGCCGGCTACAGCGCGCAGGACGTGACCTGGGCGCTCGTCACCTTCGCGGACGGCGCCGTGGTCAATTTCGGCATCAGCTATGCGCTGCCGGCGGACTATCCGACGCAGGGACAATCCGATCGCGTCGAACTGCTCGGCACCGCAGGCACCATGATCATCGACGACGACCACATGGAGCATCTGCTCTTCTCCGAAAAAGGCATCCCGCACCCTTATGTGCCCGGCCATGCCGTCAACATGGCGTTCCTCGGCAGCAATACGGCGGGTGATTGGGCCATGGGCGATTTCTGGGGACCGCTCGGCAACGAAACGCGCGCCTGGCTCGATTTCCTCTCGACCGGCCGGCCGAGCGTCCACGCCACGGCGGATGAGGCCATGCTCAACCTCAAGACCACCTACGCCATCGAGCGCGCGGTCGCGACCGGTGAGGCGGTGCGGCTGAATTGATGCTTTGTTCTTAGGCAAACTGCGGCTCCCGCGCCTTCGCCGCGTCGTTACGAGCGGCAATTCGCGCATTTTCGCCCCGCCCGCGGATTGGAACAGCTTCGGCCTTCGGCCGTTTTCCGTGGGGGCCCCTGTCGTTCCAGCATTGCGAGCGCCGCGCTATGACCGTCCGAGCCGTATCCAGGCATCCGCGTTCCCGCCCCGCAGCCGAGCCGGGCCAGGACCTCGACCGGCTGGGCATCGACACCATCCGCACCCTCGCCATCGACGCCGTGGAGAAGGCGCAATCCGGCCATGCCGGCACGCCGATGGGGTTCGCACCGGTCGCCTACACGCTGTGGCAGCAGTTCCTGCGCTACGACCCGGCCGATCCGCTATGGCCAAACCGCGACCGCTTCGTGCTGTCGAGCGGCCACGCTTCGATGATGCTTTATGCGCTGCTCCACCTGTCGGGCGTGCGGCGTCTCGCCGGCCAGCGCGTCACCGACGATCCGGCGGTGAGCCTCGACGACATCAAGAATTTCCGCCAGCTCGGTAGCGTCACGCCGGGCCATCCGGAATACGGCCACACCACCGGCGTCGAGACCACGACCGGGCCGCTCGGCCAGGGCTGTGGCAATAGCGTCGGCATGGCGATCGCCTCGCGCTGGCTCGCCGCGCGCTACAACCGGCCGGGGTTTTCCATCTTCGACTACGACGTCTACACAGTCTGCAGCGACGGCGACCTGATGGAAGGCGTGGCGAGCGAGGCGGCCTCGCTTGCCGGCCATCTGCGGCTCGCCAATCTGTGCTGGCTCTACGACAGCAACACCGTGACCATCGAGGGTCACACCAAGCTCGCCTTCAGCGAGGACGTCGAAAGCCGGTTCAAGGGCTATCGCTGGAATGTGCTGCGGGTGCGCGACGCCAACGAGCGGCCGGCGCTGGTGCGGGCGCTGGAAGCGTTTCGCCGCATCCGCAGCAGGCCGACCCTCATCATCGTTGACAGCATCATCGGCTACGGCGCGCCGCACAAGCAGAACACGGCGGCCGCGCACAGCGATGCGCTGGGCGAGGAGGAGGTCCGGCTCACCAAGCGCTCTTACGGCTGGCCGGAGGAGGCAAAGTTCCTGGTGCCGGATGGCGTCTACGATCGGTTTCGCGACGGCATCGGCCGGCGCGGCCGTGCGCTCCGCGACGACTGGCGGCAGGCTTTTGCCGCCTTTCGGACGGAATACACCGAGCTCGCCCGCGAGATCGACCAGCTCCTCGCCGGCACCCTGCCGGCGAACTGGGACGCCGACCTGCCGGCGTTCCCCGTTGACCAGAAGGGCGTGGCGACGCGCGACGCCTCCGGCAAGGTGCTCAACGCCATCGCCGAGCATGTGCCGTGGCTGATCGGCGGCGCGGGCGATCTCGCGCCCTCCACCAAGACCACCCTCACGTTCGCCGGCGCGGGCGAACTCGAGCCTGATCAGCCGGGCGGACGCAACATGCATTTCGGCGTGCGCGAGCATGCCATGGGCGCGGTGGTGAACGGCCTGGTGCTGTCGAAGCTGCGCGCCTTCGGCGCCACCTTCCTCACATTCAGCGACTACATGCGCCCGGCGATCCGGCTCGCGGCGCTGATGCGGCTGCCGGTCTTTCACATCTTTACGCACGACTCCATCGGCCTCGGCGAGGACGGCCCGACGCACCAGCCGATCGAGCAGCTGGTCGCGCTGCGCGCCATTCCGAACCTGATCGTGCTGCGCCCGGCCGACGCCAACGAGGTGCGCGAGGCCTACCGCGTCATCTTCGGTTTGACCGATGAGCCCGCCTGCCTGGTGCTCAGCCGCCAAAAGCTCCCGGTGTTCGACCGCGAGCGCTTCGCACCGGCCGCGGGCCTTGCGCGCGGCGCCTACGTGTTGGCCGATGCGCCCGACGGCGCGCCGCGGGTGATCCTGATCGCGAGCGGCAGCGAAGTCGCGCTGTGCATCGCGGCGCGCGACCAACTCGCGCGCGAGGGCATCGGCGCGCGCGTCGTCAGCATGCCGAGCTGGGAGCTGTTCGAGCGCCAGGACGAGCGCTACCGCAACACAGTGCTGCCGCCCGAAATCCACGCGCGTGTCGCGGTCGAGATGGGCGTGACCATCGGCTGGGATCGCTATGCCGGCTGCGGCGGCGCGATCCTCGGCATGCACAGCTTCGGCGCATCGGCGCCTGCCGCGGATTTGATGCAAAAGTTTGGCTTCGTGCCCGATAAGGTGGTAGAGGCCGCCAAAGCCCAGATTGCAAGGAATGGCGGACAATGAATCCCTTGAAGTCGCTTCAGGATCATGGTCAGGCCGTCTGGCTCGATTTTCTCGCCCGCGGCTTTACCGCCAAGGGCGGCTTGAAGAAGCTGATCGATGACGACGGCCTGCGCGGGCTCACCTCGAACCCATCGATCTTCGAGCAGGCCATCGGGCATTCCGACGAATACGACGAGACCATCGCCCACATGCTGCAGGCGAAGGACCAGCCGGTCGGCGAGATTTTCGAGCATCTCGCGGTCGAGGACATCAAGCAGGCGACCGACGTGCTGCGGCCGACATTCGACGCGACGCGCGGCGCCGACGGTTATGTCAGCATCGAGGTGTCGCCCTATCTCGCCAAGGACACGCAGGCGACCATCGTCGAGGCCAAGCGGCTGTGGCGCGAGGTCGGCCGCAAGAACCTGATGATCAAGGTGCCGGCGACGCAGGAAGGGCTGCCCGCCATTCGCGACCTGATCGCCGACGGCATCAACGTCAACATCACGCTTCTGTTCGCGCAACAGGTCTATGAGCAGGTGGTGGAGGCCTATCTGTCGGGCCTCGAAGCGCTCGCCGCCAAGGGCGGCGACGTTTCGCGCATCGCCAGCGTCGCGAGCTTCTTCGTCAGCCGCATCGACACCGCGGTCGACAAGTTGCTGGACGAAAAGATCGCCCGCGCCAACGATCCCGACGAGAAGGCGCATCTGCAGGCGCTCAAGGGCAAGGTGGCGGTCGCCAACGCCAAGCTCGCCTACCAGCGCTATCAGCGGCTGTTCAACGGCAAGCGCTGGACCGCGCTGGCGGCCAAGGGGGCCAAGACGCAGCGGCTTCTTTGGGCCAGCACCGGCACCAAGAACAAAGCCTACAGCGACGTGCTCTATGTCGAGGAGCTGATCGGGCCCGACACCGTCAACACCATGCCGATCGCGACCATGGATGCGTTCCGCGAACACGGCAAGGTACGCGACAGCCTCATCGACAACGTCGCGGACGCGCAGCGCGTGCTGGGCGAGCTCGGCCGCGCCGGCATCTCGCTCGACGCCGTGACCGACAAGCTGGTCGAGGAAGGCGTGCGGCTCTTCGCCGATGCGGCCGACAAGCTTCTGGCCGCAGTGGCACACAAGCGCGCCGAAATCCTGGACGGAAAAATCGATCGGCAAACGTTGGCGTTGGGCAGCAAGCTGACGCAGAAAGTTGACGGCCTCGCCGAGGACTGGCGCGCGCACGGCAACGTGCGGCGGCTGTGGCAACACGACAAATCGCTTTGGACGGGCGCCGACGAAGATCGCTGGCTCGGCTGGCTCGACGACGTCGCCCCGGCTCAGATCGAGAGCTACCAGGCATTTGCCGAAGAGATCAGGCGCGAGGGATTTTCGGACGCGCTCCTTCTCGGCATGGGCGGCTCCAGTCTCGGCCCCGAAGTTCTCGCCACGACCTTCGGGCCGATCAGCGGCTTTCCGCGGCTGCGCATTCTCGATTCCACGGCTCCGGCGCAGATCCGGGCCGTCGAATCGACGCTCAATCTCGCCAGCACGCTGTTCATCGTCTCGAGCAAGTCCGGCAGCACGACCGAGCCCAACGTCTTCAAGGATTACTTTTTCAAGCGAGTTGCGGACACCGCCGGCGCGGCGAAAGCCGGGCGCCAATTCGTCGCCATCACCGATCCGGGCTCCCCGCTGGACAAGACCGCGAAGGCGCAGAATTTCCGCCGCGTTTTCCACGGCATCCCCAGCATCGGCGGGCGCTATTCGGTGCTGTCGCCGTTCGGTCTCGTGCCGGCGGCCGTCGCCGGTATCGATGTCGCGCGGCTCCTGCAGTCGGCACGCATGATGATGCGTTCGTGCGGCGCCGATGTGCCGCCGTCGCAAAATCCCGGCGTCGCGCTCGGCCTTGCGCTCGGCGCCGCCGCGCAGCACGGCCGCGACAAGGTCACGCTGCTTGCCGCTGCGAGCCTCGCCGGTTTCGGCGCCTGGGCCGAGCAGCTCTTCGCCGAGTCGACCGGCAAGAACGGCAAAGGTCTCATCCCGGTCGACGGAGAGCCGATCGGCCCGCCCGAGGTTTATGGCGACGATCGTTTTTTCATCGACTTGCGGCTCGACGCGAAAACCGATGCCGCCCACGAAGCCAAGCTTGCGGCGCTGGAAAAGGCCGGACACCCGGTGGTGCGGATCGCGCAAGAATCGGCTGAAAATATCGGCCAGGAATTCTTTCGCTTCGAAATTGCGACGGCCGTCGCCGGCGCGGTTCTGGGGATCAACCCGTTCGATCAGCCCGACGTCGAGGCGAGCAAGCTCAAGACGCGCGAGCTCACCGCGGCTTTCGAAAAGACCGGCGCGCTGCCGCCCGAGACGCCGGTCTGTTCCAGCAACACCATCGATGTTTATGCCGACGCCGCAAATGCGGCGGCGCTGCGCAAGGCCGGCGCCAATTCGACCGTCGAAAGCTGGCTCAAGGCGCATCTCGCGCGCCTGCACGGCGGCGACTATTTCGCCGTGCTTGCCTACATCGCGCGCAACGAGGCGGATGCCGCGCCGTTGCAGAAGCTGCAGCTGGCGTTGCGCGAGCGCCGCCGCGTCGCGACTTGCCTGGAATTCGGCCCGCGCTTCCTGCATTCGACCGGCCAGGCCTACAAGGGCGGCCCCGACAGCGGCGTGTTCCTGCAGATCACCGCGGACGACATCCCGGACCTGGAAATCCCCGGCCACCAGGCGAGCTTCGGCGTCGTGAAGGCCGCGCAGGCGCGGGGCGACCTTGACGTTCTGGTCGAGCGCGGCCGGCGCGCGTTGCGCGTGCATCTCAAGGGCGATCTGGCGGCCGGCCTTGCCGTGCTCGAAGCCGGGATGCAGCGCGCGATGGCGTAGGACGGAGCAGCAAGATGCAGATCGGCGTGATCGGCCTGGGGCGCATGGGCGGCAACATCGTTCGTCGCCTGATCCAGAACGGCCACGAGGTCGTGGCCTATGATCACGACCCCAACGCGGTCGCCACGCTTACCCGCGACGGCGCGAGCGGCGCCGCCGGGCTCGAGCAGCTGGTCCGGCAGTTGCGGCCGCCGCGCCCGGTATGGGTGATGCTGCCGGCCGGCAAGATCACCGAGGACGTCATCGTCGAACTCGACAAGCTCCTTGCCGCGGGCGACATCGTGCTCGACGGCGGCAACACGTTCTGGCGCGACGATATCCGCCGCGCCAAGATGCTCAAGGAGCGCAACATCCACCACGTCGATGTCGGCACCAGCGGCGGCGTGTGGGGCCTCGAGCGCGGCTATTGCATGATGATCGGCGGCCCGACCGAGATCGTCGAGCATCTCGATCCGATCTTTGCCGCGCTGGCGCCCGGCCTCGGCAATGCGACGCCGACGCCGGGGCGCAACGGCCGCGATCCGCGCGCCGAGCATGGCTACATCCATGCCGGGCCGAACGGCGCCGGCCATTTCGTCAAGATGGTGCACAACGGCATCGAATACGGCCTGATGCAGGCCTATGCGGAAGGCTTCGACATTCTGAAGAACGCGGACAGCAAGGCGCTGCCCGAGCCCGACCGCTTCGATCTCGACCTTGCCGATATTGCCGAAGTCTGGCGGCGCGGCAGCGTCATCAGCTCGTGGCTCCTCGATCTCACGGCGAGCGCGCTCGCGGCCGACGACAAGCTCGAAGCCTTCGAGGGCGTCGTCGAGGATTCCGGCGAGGGCCGCTGGACCATCATGGCGGCGATCGAGGAGGCGGTGCCGGCGGATGTGCTGTCGGCGGCGCTGTTCACGCGTTTTCGCTCGCGGCGCGAGCATACGTTCGCCGAAAAAATCCTCTCCGCCATGCGCAAGGGCTTTGGCGCCCACGTTGAGCCCAAGCCAGCGCAGAAGGCCACGCGAGCATGACGAAGACCGCCATGACGACGGCGCGGCCGGCCGATCCGTGCTGCCTGGTGATTTTCGGCGCGTCGGGCGATCTGACCCACCGGCTGCTCATTCCGGCGCTCTATAATCTCGGCGTCGCCGGGCTGCTGCCGGATGCTTTCGCACTGATCGGCGTCGCCAGGAGCCAATCATCGAGCGAAGCGTTTCGCGCCGACCTTGCCCAGAGCCTGCCGAAATTTGCAACCCGTGAGGTCGACAAGGCCGTGGCCGAGAAGGTGCTGGCCTGCGTCGCCTACGTGGAGGGCGAGCCCGACGATCCGCAGACCTACCAAAAGATCGGCCGCGAGCTCGAGCGCATCGAACGCGAGCGGCCGACGCGGGGCAATCGGCTGTTCTACCTGGCGACGCCGCCGACCGCCTTCGCGCCGATCGGAAGCCGCCTTGGGGAGTCCGGCCTCGCGCGCGAAGACAATGGCGCGTGGCGGCGCATCATCGTCGAAAAGCCGTTCGGCACCGATCTCGCCAGCGCGCAAGCGCTCAATCAAAAGCTGCTCGGCATTCTCCACGAAGACCAGATTTACCGCATCGACCACTACTTGGGCAAAGAGACCGTCCAGAACATCCTGGTGTTGCGCTTCGCCAACGGGCTGTTCGAGCCGATCTGGAATCGCGACCATATCGACCACGTGCAGATCACGGTGGCGGAGGCGCTGACCGTCGGCCGCCGCGGCAGCTATTACGACGCGACCGGCGCGCTGCGCGACATGGTGCCGAACCATCTGTTCCAGCTGCTTTCGCTCGTCGCCATGGAGCCGCCGTCGCGTTTTGCCGCCGACGCGGTGCGCGCCGGTAAGGCCGAACTGCTCGACGCCGTCCAGCTGCAATCCCGCGACGAAGCGCTGCGCAATGCGGTGCGGGCGCAATACGGCGCGGGTTATGTCGAGAACCGCGCGGTCGAGGCTTACCGCGAGACCAAGGATGTCGCTCCCGACAGCACCACGGAAACATACGTCGCGCTCAAGGTGATGATCGACAATTGGCGCTGGGCCGGCGTGCCGTTCTACCTGCGCACCGGCAAGGCATTGCGGGCGAAGCTCAGCGAGGTGGCGATCAAGTTCAAGCAGGCGCCGTTCGCCATGTTCCGCGACACCCCGATCGATCGCCTTGCTGAAAACTTCCTGGTGATCGGAATCCAGCCGAACGAATGCATCGGGCTCAAATTCAACGCCAAGATTCCGGGACCCTCGATCGCGATCGGCGGCGTCGGCATGACGTTCAAGTACGAAGACTATTTCGACGCGGCGCCCTCGACCGGCTACGAGTCGCTGATCTACGACTGCATGATCGGCGACTCCATCCTTTATCCGCGCGCCGACGGCATCGAGGCCGGCTGGCGGGTGGTCCAGCCGTTCATCGATGCGTGGCGAGAGGAGGGCGCGCAGGGCCTCGCGACATACCGCGCCGGCAGCGAAGGCCCGGCCGAAGCCGATCGGCTCATCGCCCAGGACGGCCGCCGCTGGCGCCAGATTGCGTGAGGATTTTGACAATGGCCTCCAAGCAGCATCGCAACATCGTCGTGGCCCCCGACGCCCGCTCGCTGGCCGAGACGGCGGCACGGCGGCTTGTCGCCCGCGTCAACGAAGGTATGGGCCGCGCCGCGGTGTGCCTGACCGGCGGCTCGAGCCCCGAGGGGCTTTATCGGCTGCTCGCGGAAAATCCCTGGCGCGCCGAGGTGCCGTGGCAGCGCGTGCATTGGTTCATGGGCGACGACCGCTTCGTGTTCGAGGACGACCGGCTGAGCAATATGGGCATGGCGCGCCGCCTGTTCCTCGATCGCGTCGGCGTGCCGCGCGCCAACGTCCACCCGATGGCGACGGACGCCAACTATCCCGAAGCCGCAGCGCGCCTCTACGAGGACGAGCTCAAGGCGTTCTACGGCGCGGATCGGCTCGACCCGGAGCGGCCGCTGTTCGACCTTGTGCTCATGGGTCTCGGCAGCGACGGCCACACCGCCTCGCTGTTTCCGCACTCCCAGGCACTCGAGGAGCGCGAGCACTGGGTCGTCGGCATCGCCAAGGCCGGCATGGAGCCGTTCGTGCCGCGCGTCACCTTGACGTTTCCGGCGCTCGCTTCGACACGCGAGATGCTGTTCCTCGTCGACGGCGCGGGCAAGCGCGATATCCTGGGCCGCGTGCTCGGCGGCGAAGACCTGCCGGCGGGCCACGCCCGTGCGGACGGCGATCTGGTTTGGCTCCTCGACCGCGCCGCGGCGCCGGAGGAGCATCATGCCCTCTGAGCCCGCTTCCGGCGTTCCGGCCGTCATCGTGGTGATGGGCGTGTCCGGCTCCGGCAAGAGCACGATCGCATCGATGCTGGCGCATCGGCTGCACTGGGTCTACGAGGACGGCGACTGGTTCCACCCGGAATCGAACGTCGAGAAGATGCACCACGGCGAGCCGCTGACCGACGAGGATCGTTGGCCGTGGCTGCGCGCCATCGCCGCCTGGATCGACGCCACCCGCCAGGCCGGCAATCACGGCGTCGTCGCCTGCTCGGCGCTCAAGCGCGCCTATCGCGACATTCTCATCGGGCCGCGGCCCGACGTGCGCATCGTCTACCTGAAAGGCGATCAGGAGCTCATCGCTCGGCGCATCGCCGCCCGCGACGATCACTTCATGTCGCCCGCCCTGCTCGACAGCCAGTTTGCGGCCCTGGAGGAGCCGGCCGCGGACGAGCAGCCGATCGTGGCGTCGATCGCGCCGCATCCGCGCGACATCGTCGATGCGGTCGTCGAGAAGCTCGACCTTGAAGAGGGCAAGGCCGCCGAGAAGAAGTCCCCGGATGGCGCCGTGAGGGCGTCAGCAGGGGGTGCACCTCAGCGGTGACGGTCCTAATCGCTGTTTAGTTTTGCCCGATCCTATTCTAACATCGGCGCCGCACCGGAAACGCTGGGGGAGGATACCATCACCGCGCAACCGCAAACCGCGCTCGCGGGAACGCCGGTCTCACCGGACAGCCGGCGAGGCCTCGCGTTTGCGCTGTGGTACGGCCGCTCGCTGCGGGTGCAGCTTCTCATCGTCTTCGCGCTGATCGATCTTTTTGCGGCGCTCGTTGCCGGCGGCGTCACCATCCTGCGCGCGCGCGACCAGGCCCGGGTCGAGATGGCGGCATCGATCCGGCTTGCCGAGCTGCTGGTCGGCGACGCCGTGCATCTGGCGCAGCAGCAGGTTCCGGCCGAGCAATTTCTCGCGGCCCTGCCGGCGCAATTGCGCTCCATCCGACACGTGCGGGTCGCGGTGAAGGATGCGGCGGGCGTGACCATCGCGGCGGCGCCGCGCGCAGCCGGCAGCGTCTCCCGGCGCAGCGAGGAGCGCGAGCCGGCGCCGGCCTGGTTTACCGCGCTGGTTGCGTCGCCGGCCGAGACCCACGAAGTGCCCGTCACCGTCAATGGCGAGCGCGTCGGCGCGGTCGAGATCATCGGCGAGCCCGGCGACGAGATCGCCGAGGTCTGGGAGAACGCGGTCACGCTCGGCACCGTCGCGCTCTTCCTCAACGTCGCGATGATCGGCATCCTCTATGTCCTGTTCGGCCGCGTGCTCGGTCCGCTCGGCGTGCTGGCCGGCGGCCTGTCCGACCTCGAGCACCAGACCTACAGCGTGCGGCTGCCGCCGCCGCAGACCCGCGAACTCGCCGCCATCGCCGAGCGTTTCAACGCGCTCGCGCTCGCGCTCGAGACGGTTCGCGCTGAGAACGTCCGGCTCAATCGGCGGTTGATCACGGCGCAGGACGACGAGCGGCGGCGCACCGCGCTCGAACTGCACGATGAGGTCGGGCCGTGCCTGTTCGGCCTGAGGGCCAATGCGTCGTCGATCGTCAACGCCGCCGCTGACATGCCGGACAAGGCGCGCCGTGCCGTGGCCGAACGCGCGCGCGATATCCTTGCGATCATCGATCACCTGCAGATCATCAATCGCAGCATGCTCGATCGGCTGCGGCCGATGGCGCTCGGCCATGTTCCGCTCGAGGAGATCCTTCACGAGCTTGTGCATGAGCGGGCGCGCCAGCACCCCGAGATCGCGTTCTCCTTCGCGGCGCGCGAGCTGATGCGCGGCTATGGCGACTCGATCGACCTCACGCTCTATCGCTGCATCCAGGAGAGCCTGACCAATGCGATCCGCCATGCCCAGGCGAAGCACATCGACGTCGAGGTCCGCGCCGACGATCCCGGCGCGCGGCTGGCGCTGACGGTGCGCGACGACGGCCGCGGCATTGCGCCCGGAGCGCCGCCCGGCTTCGGCATGCGCGGCATGCAGGAACGCGTCGAAGGCCTGGGCGGCCGCTACGCCGTCGACAGCGAGCCGGGCGGCGGCACCTGCGTGCGCATCGCGCTTGCGGCGCCGCCGCGCGGCGCGGAGGCGGCGGGCGGCGCGGGCGAAGCCATCGGTGAACAGGCATGACCAGCGCTCTCGTCATCGACGACCACCCGATCGTGCTGCAGGGCTGCCGGCGCATGCTGGAAGATGCCGGTGTCGACAGCGTGCTCGAGGCGCGCGATATCGCCTCGGGCTACCGGCTCTATCGCCGGCATCATCCCGACGTGGTGATCGTCGACCTCGCCATGCAGGGCAGCGGGCTGGGAGGCCTGCAGTTGATCCGCCGCATCCGCGCGCGCGATCCGGCGGTGCGCATCCTCGTTTTCAGCATGCACAGCGATCCCATCATCGTCGCGCGCGCGCTTGAAGCCGGCGCCACCGGCTATGTGCTCAAGGACACCGCGTCCGAGGACCTGATGAAGGCGTTCCAGAAGGTCCGCACCGGCACGCCTTATCTGAGCAATGAGCTTGCCATGCAGGTCGCGCTGGTGCCGACGCGCCAGAACCCGCTCGCCGAGCTGACGCCGCGGGAACTGCAGACGCTGTCGCTGCTCGCCGAAGGCAAGCCCTATGGCCGCATCGCCGAGGAGCTCAACGTCAGCTACAAGACCGTGGTCAATGTGTGCTCCCAGCTCAAGCACAAGCTCGATGCCCGCAATCTGCCAGAGCTGATCCGCTGCGCCGTGCGGCTCCTCTCGACCGTGCCGTAGCCCGCCTCGGCGGCGTCGCCGTTTCACCCGATGAGCTATTTCTCGTTCGCATTGGCACGAATGTAGTGCCAGAGCTGATCGATCTTCTCGTCGGTCAGAACGCCTTTCCACGGCGGCATCTGGTTCTTGCCGTTGCGAACCGAGTTCTCGAAGCGTGGGCGCTCGTCCGCCTTCAATCGGCGCAGATTGAAGGTCTGCCCGGTATTGACCAGTTGGTCGCCGTGGCAGACCGCACAGTAGGTGTTGTAGACGGTCTCGCCGGCCGCAACCTTGGCCTGGTCTTCCCCGGAGGCGCCGTCTTGCGCGGCGGCCGCCGGCATGAATGCCAGGACGGTCGCGAGCATCAGCATGGCGCGGCCAGCTGCGCGCGCGCGCCGGCTCGATCGAGCCATGTCGCCAGCCATACGCAAACGCAACATCATGATCCGTGAGATGAAAGAGGCCGCCACGGGCGGCCTCTCGTGCTGGATTGCCCGGTTTGGGGCGTCATTTGTCGAACAGCGCGAACGTCCACAGTGTCACGCCGGTCGGCAGGTTATCCAGATTGGGATCGCCGCCGCGCAACGCATAGACGCCGCCGATTCCGCTCAACACCGTGACGTATTGCTTGCCGTTCTTTTCCCACGTCACCGGCTGGCCGACGATGCCGGACGGAGTCTGGAAGCTCCACAGCACCTTGCCGGTGTCGGCGTCGAGCGCCTGGAACTCGCCCGTCATCACCCCGGTAAAGACGACGTCGCTCGCCGTCACCATGGTGGATGAATAATTCGGGCTGCGGTAAGGGACCTCCCACTTCGACTTGCCGGTGACCGGATCGACCGCCTTGAGATAACCGCGCACATTGGGATCATCAGTGACGACAGTCCGCTTGACGCTCGGAACGCCGGACGGCGCCCCGGGGGTCAGTTTGGGCGGTTCGGGGGCCTGGTAGGTCATGCCGACGTTGAGCGTGTTGACGTAGAGCAAGCCGTTCTTCTGGCTGAACGAGAGATGCTGCCAGTTGGTCACGCCGGATACCGACGGCCAGACCGTGACGGTCTCGCCGGCAAGCGCGCCCTTGAAGACGTCGGTCACGACCGGGCGGCCGGTTTCCAAGTCGACGCTGCTGGCCCAGTTCACCTTGCCGAACTTGTTGGCGGCGAGGAGCTTGCCGTCCTTGGCGTCGAGCACATAGAGGAAGCCGTTGCGGTTTGCCTGGATCACCACCTTGTGTGGGGTTCCGCCGATCGAGATGGTGGCGTTGATCGGCGTTTGCACGGCGTCGTAGTCGAACGGATCGTTCGGCGTCGCCTGATAGTACCAGACGCGCTCGCCGGTTTCCGGACGCAGCGCCCACACCGAATTGGTGTAGAGATTGTCGCCCTTGCGGGCGCGCGGATTCCACGGCGCCGGATTGCCGACGCCCCAGTAGACGAGGTTGAGATCGGGATCGTAGGTCCCGGTCACCCAGCTGCTGCCGCCGCCGGTCAGTAAGGAATCGCCTTCCCAGGTTTCCGACCCCGGTTCGCCCTTGGCCGGGACGGTGTAGGTCCGCCACAGGTGCTTGCCGGTCTTGGCATCGTAGCCTTCGATGAAGCCGCGGTGGCTGAATTCGGCGCCGGCCACGCCGACGATGACGATGCCCTTGACGATCAGCGGCGCCCCGGTCATCGCATAGCCGTTGGCGTGAGTTGCCGGATCCGGCGATTTTGTTTCCCAGACCTGCTTGCCGGTCTTGGCGTCCAGCGCGACGACGCGGTCGTCCATGAGGGAGCGAATGATCATGCCGTCGTAGATCGCGGCGCCGCGATTGACGATGCCGCAGCAGACTACGCGCAGGGTCTCCGGCGGATATTCGTGCTTGACCCGCCAGACCTGCTTGCCCGTCATGGCGTCGACCGCCGCGGTCGAATCGTGGGTCGTCACATAGATGACGCCGTTGTCCACGATGGGAAAGGCTTCGCCGCCTTGCAGATCGGCGAGCGAATACGACCACACCGGCGTGAGCTTGCCGACATTATCCTTGTTGATCTGCGTTAGCGGGCTGTAGCGGTTTCCGGAATAGCCCATTCCGTAGACGAGCACATTGTCCGGCGTCTTCTCGTCGTTCTTCAGGTCGTCGGCGGTCTGGGCGAGCGCGGCGAGCGGAACGCTCGCGATCGTGGCGCTCAGCAATGCGGCAAGAAGCGTTGATCGCGTCATACCTTTCCTCCCGATTCATTGAATTCGTTTTGGGTGTGGTAGTCCCAGCGGATATTGTGGTAGTCTCGCCGGATATTGTGGTAGTCTCGGCGGATATTACGGGGAATTTCCTTCCGCTCCAATAGGACCGTGCGCGGGCCTGAGCCTCTATGCGCTTTCCCGGGGCGGCGGGCTGTGCCAGTTTGTGGGCCGGATGATGGGCGGCGCCACTTCGATGGCGGCGTCATGGCGAACGGGCATTGCGCCGAGTGACATCGATGGCCGCGCCGATCCTTGCGCTCGAGGGGATATCCAAACGGTTCGGCGCTATCGTGGTAGCCGATGCCCTCGAGCTTGGGCTGGCCGAGGGCGAGGCGCTCGGCATCATCGGCCCGAACGGCGCCGGCAAGACCACACTGTTCGGCATCGTCAGCGGCACGGTCGCGCCCGATTCCGGCCGCGTGTTCTATGCCGGCCGCGATATCACCCGGCTGCCGCCGGCGCAGCGCTGCACCATGGGCATCGGTCGCTCGTTCCAGATTCCGCTGCCGTTCGGCCGCATGAGCGTGTTCGAGAACCTGGTGGTCGCCGCGGCCTTCGGCGGCCGCCGCCGCGAGCGCGACACCTACGGCCGCTGCATGGACATCCTCGAGCGGTGCGGGCTCGCCGACAAGGCCAACCGGCCGTCCGGCAGCCTGGCGCTGCTCGACCGCAAGCGGCTCGAACTGGCGCGCGCGCTCGCCACCGACCCGCGCGTCCTGCTGCTCGACGAGGTCGCCGGCGGACTGACCGAGCACGAGTGCCAGGCGCTGATCGCGCTGCTGCGCGGGGTGCGGCGCCAAGGCGTCTCGATCATCTGGATCGAGCACGTCGTGCATGCGCTGGTCGCGAGCATCGATCGCCTGCTGGTCCTGCACAACGGCGCCTTCATCGCCGAGGGCGATCCGCCGTCCGTGATCCGCAGCCCCGCGGTCGCCGAAATCTATCTCGGGATCGAGGCCGATGCCTGAGGCGCCGCTCCTTGCCGTGCGCGCGCTCGATGCGTTCTACGGCGACATCCAGGCGCTGTTCGGCGTCGCCATGGAGGTCGCGGCGGGCGAGGCGGTCGCCGTGATCGGCGCCAACGGCGCCGGCAAGAGCGCACTCCTGAAAAGCATCGCCGGCCTCATCCGGGTGCGGCCGGACGCGGTCGTGTTCGACGGCGCGCCGATCGGCGGTCTGCCGGCGCACGCCGTCGCGGCGCGCGGCATCGCGCTGGTGCCCGAGGGCAGGGCGCTGTTCGCCTCGCTCAGCGTTGAGGAAAACCTCCTGATCGGCGGCCAGCTCGGGCGGCCAGGACCGTGGAGCCTGCCGCGCATCTTCGAGATGTTCCCCGTGCTTGCCGAGCGCCGGCAAATGCCGAGCACGGCGCTGTCGGGCGGCCAGCAGCAGATGGTCGCCATCGGCCGCGCGCTGATGTCCAATCCGAAATTGCTGTTGTGCGACGAGATCAGCCTCGGCCTGGCGCCGATCGTGGTGCGCGACATCTACGCGCGCCTGCCGGCGATCCTCGAGGTGGGCGTCGCCGTGGTGCTGGTCGAGCAGGACATCGTGCAGGCGCTCAAGGTGGCGCAGCGCGTCTACTGCCTGCAGGAGGGCCGCGTCGCGCTCGCCGGCGCGGCAAGCGACCTGACCCGCGAGCAGATCGCCGCGGCCTATTTCGGGGTGTGAGCGAGCGGGTGATGGACTGGATCAACGTCATCCTGCAGGGCGTGCTGGTCGGCGGGCTTTACGCCATGTTCGCGGCCGGGCTGTCGCTGATCTTCGGCGTGATGCGGCTCGTTAATATCGCCCACGGCGACCTCATCGTGCTGGCCGCCTATCTGGCGCTGGTCGTCACCGAGACGCTCGGCATCGGCCCGCTCGCCTCGTTGATCGTGGTGGTGCCGCTGATGGCGCTGATCGGCTACGCGCTGCAACGCTTCGTGCTCAACCGCACGCTGGGCGATGACCTGCTGCCGCCGCTCTTAGTGACGTTCGGCCTTTCCGTGATCATCCAGAACGGCCTGCTGACGCTGTTCACCGCGGACAGCCGTAAACTGCAGGCCGGCGACATCGAGGTGGCGACCATCCGCCTTGTCGACGGCGTCAATATCGGCGCGCTGCCGCTCCTGCAGTTCGTCGTCGCTATCGCGGTGATCGCGGCGCTGCAATTCGTGTTCTACCGCACCGCGCTCGGCCGCGCCTTCCGCGCCACCGCCGACGATCCAGCGGTGGCGCAGCTCATGGGCCTCGACAACCGTCATGTCTTCGCGCTCGCCAAGGCGCTGTCGCTCGCGGTCGTGGCGATTGCCGGCGTGTTTTTGGCGGTGCGGGCCAATTTCGATCCGACCATCGGGCCGGCACGGCTCATATTCGGCTTCGAGGCGGTGATCATCGGCGGCCTTGGCAGCCTGTGGGGCACGCTCGCCGGCGGCCTCATCCTCGGTGTCGCGCAGGCGATCGGCGCCTATCTCGATCCGGGCTGGCAGATCCTTGCCGGCCATCTCGCCTTCCTGGTCGTGCTCGCGGTGCGCCCCGAGGGCCTTTTCCCCAAGGTGCGCACATGAGCGTGCGCGTCGTGTTCGCCAGCCATTCGAGCCGCGTCGGCATGGCGCTCTGCGCGCTCGTCCTCGTCGCGCTCGCGACGGCGCCGTTCTGGGGCGGTCGCGACGACCTGCTGCTGCTGTCCCAAATCTACGCCTATGTGGCGCTGGCGAGCCTGTGGAATCTGCTCGCCGGCTATGCCGGTCTCGTCTCGGTCGGCCAGCAGGCCTATGTGGGCCTCGGCGGCTACCTGCTGTTTGCGCTGTCGATCTTCGCCGGCATATCGCCGCTGTGGGCCATACCGCTGGCCGGCATCATCGCCGCCGGCGTGGCGGTCCCGGTGGCGATGCTGGTGTTCCGGCTGCGCGGCCACTATTTCGCGATCGGCACCTGGATCGTGGCCGAGGTGTTTCGCCTGCTCGCCTCGCAGGTGTCGCTGCTCGGCGGCGGCTCCGGCACCTCGCTGCCGGCGTCCATTTTCATCGCCATCGCGCCGACGCGGCAGCTGCGCGATTTCACTATTTACTGGATCGCGCTCGCGCTCGTGGTCGCGGTGCTGGGCTTCATCGTGCTGCTGCTGCGCTCGCGCTACGGCCTCGCGCTCAAGGCGATCCGCGACAGCGAGCTGGCGGCGATCTGCAACGGCGTCGACGTCAAGCGCACCAAGTTCATGGTCTACATCGTCACCGCGTTCGGCACCGCCATGGTCGGCGCGCTGATCTTCCTGCAGAAGCTTCGCATCTCGCCCGACGCCGCCTTCAGCGTCAACGACTGGACCGCCTTCGTCATCTTCATCACCGTGATCGGCGGCATCGGGCGCATCGAGGGGCCGATCGTCGGCACCATCGTGTTCTTCGTGCTGCGCCAGACGCTCGCCGACCTCGGCACGCTCTATCTGCTGATGCTCGGCGCGGTGGCGATCGTGGTCATGCTGGCGGCGCCCAAGGGCATCTGGGGGCTGATCGTCGAACGCTTCGGCTGGCAGGTTTTTCCGCTGGAACGCCGCGTGGTGCTTGACGACCGCGGCGCCGCGCGGGAATGAAGGCGGTAACGACGGCCGGTCACCGGCGCAAGGGAGGAAGACACCATGGCGAACAAGCTCATCATCAGTTGCGCGGTCACCGGCTCGATCCACACCCCCACCATGTCGGACGCGCTGCCGATTACGCCCGACCAGATCGCGACGCAGGCGATCGACGCCGCCAAGGCCGGCGCCGCCATCCTGCATCTGCACGCCCGCGACCCCAAGGACGGCCGGCCGTCGCCCGATCCCGAGGTCTTCATGCAGTTCCTGCCGCGCATCAAGCAGGCCTGCGACGCGGTCGTGAACATCACCACCGGCGGCGCCGTCACCATGACGGTGGAGCAGCGCATCTCGGCCGCCCGGCAGCTCTCGCCCGAAATGTGCTCGCTCAACATGGGCTCGATGAACTTCGCGCTCTATCCTATGGCGCGCCGCTACAAGAACTGGAAATACGACTGGGAGGAAAGCTACCTCACCAACTCCGACGGCTACATCTTCCCCAACACGTTCCGCGACATCGAGAAGGTCTACAAGACGCTGGGCGAGGGTCATGGCGTGAAATTCGAGCACGAGTGCTACGACACCGGCCACCTCTACAACCTCGCCCATTGCATCGACCGCGGCATGTTCAAGCCGCCGGTCTTTGTGCAGCTCATCTTCGGCATCCTCGGCGGCATCGGCCCCGATATCGACTGCCTTCTCTTCATGAAGCGCACCGCCGACCGGCTGTTCGGCAAGGATTATCTCTGGTCGGTGCTGGCCGGCGGCCGCCACCAGATGAATTTCTGTACCAACGCCGCCATGATGGGCGGCAACGTGCGGGTCGGCCTCGAGGATTCGCTCTACATCGGGCCCGGCAAGCTCGCCGCCAACAATGCCGAGCAGGTCGCGAAAATCCGCCGCATCGTCGAGGAGCTCGGCTACGAGGTCGCAACGCCTTCCGAGGCGCGCGCGATGCTAAGCCTCAAGGGCGCCGACCGCGTGAATTTCTGAGCAAACAGCGCGAGGGGGGCGGTCGTTCGCATGAACGCGATAGATCTCAAGGGCCGCGTCGCCATCGTCACCGGCGGAGCGAGAGGCATCGGCTTTGCGGCCGCGCAGAAGATGCTGGCCTCGGGCGCTTCGGTCGCCTTGTGGGACATCGACGCGTCCGCGCTCGCCAAGGCCGCCAAGTCGCTGGCGAAGAGCGGCCGGCTTCACGCCACGGTGGTCGAGCTCACCGAGGAGGCATCGATTGGCAACGCCCTCGACGCTCTGATCCGCGACCTCGGCAAGATCGACATCCTGGTCAACAACGCGGGCATCACCGGCGGCAACGCTCCGCTCTGGAAGCTTGAGCCCGCGGTCTGGCGGCGCGTGATCGAGGTCAACCTGGTGGCGCCGTATCTGATCTGCCGCGCCGTCGTGCCGCACATGGTCGCCGCGGGCTACGGGCGCATCGTCAATATTTCCTCGATCGCCGGCAAGGAGGGCAATCCCAACGCCTCGCATTATTCGGCGTCGAAAGCCGGCCTGATCGGATTGACAAAGTCGCTCGCCAAGGAGCTCGCCACCACCGGCGTGCTGGTGAACGCCATCACGCCGGCTGCGGCCAAGACCGAAATGTTCGGTCAGATGACGCAGCAGCACATCGATTACATGCTGTCCAAGATCCCGATGAACCGCTTCGTGACGGTCGAGGAGCTGGCGGCCATGATCGCATGGCTTGCTTCGGAGGATTGCTCATTCTCGACCGGCGCCGTGTTCGACATTTCGGGCGGCCGCGCCGTGTACTGAGCGCCGCAAAGCTGCCGCTGGCGCGCGGAGCCTGGGCTTGACCCTGCGGGGGGCGCGACGCTACATCCAGGGCCCTGACCGGGCGGTTAGCTCAGCGGGAGAGCACATCCTTGACATGGATGGGGTCACAGGTTCAAATCCTGTACCGCCCACCATCGCTAAATCAGTCACTTAAGCGTCATGCCCGCGCTTGTCGCGGGCATCCATGTCTCAACAGCTAGCAAGCGTAGGGTGGGCAAAGGCGCGCAGCGCCGTGCCCACGTCCTCATCATCGGCTTTCGCATCCCGGGTGGGCTTCGCTACGCTCAGCCCACCCTACGAAGCATCATGCCCGCGCTTGTCGCGGGCATCCACGTCTCAGGTTCACCGCGAATGCGCTCGAGACGCTCAGATTGCGCCGGAGTCGCTCATGCATTTCTTGACGTTGCTTGTCTTCGCCGCGCCGTGAAGTTTTTGGGCGTCGGCGGCTTTGGTGCAGCAACTTTTCGCGAAGCTGTTGAGCGCCGCGCCATGAAGATTCTTGGTGGTCGCCTGGGCCGGACAGGCTGGGGTGTCTTGCGCCATCGCGGCGCTCGCAAGGCAGAGCGACGCGACAATGATTCCGATCGTCTTCATGTTTTCCTCCAAGTTGGAAACCGGTTCGCGATCAAAAACGCGGGCTGCAGCGCTGAACGCTAGGCGTGAGGCTGCAGCTTGCCGTTCGGGCTCGCCTGGTCGACGATGCCCGGCAGGTACTGCGCCAGGAGCTTGAGCGTCGCATCGACCGGCAGCCCGAGATGGCGCGCGAAGTCCTGCACCTGGGCGTCGCCGAGCACCGCCTTGAGCTGGTCCGCGGTAATCGGCAGGTTGGTGCCATCGCCGAGCCACGACTGGACCTGGCGGCCGAGGCCGCCCTGCTGCAGCTTGGCCACGAGCCCGTTGAGATCGTGATACTCGGTCTTGGCCAGCAGCGCATTGATGAGCGTCGGCAGCGCGGCCGCTTCGACCTCGCCCAGGGTGCCCCGGAGAGTGTTTCCAAGGCCCAACTCGTCCAACAAACCCATGATCGTTCTCCTTGCGCAGAAAAGGCAATGCTACGCCGTCGCCGCGTCAAAGCCACGCCGCAGCTTAATCCATCCTTGCAGCTGGCACCAGGGCTGCGCCGCCCCGCGTCGCCGTCCGGCCGGTTATTTTCGCAGGTCGTCCGGCACCTTGCCGCCGTTGTCGGCGAGCTTCTGCATGACCTGCTTGTGCAGCCAGACGTTCATCGTCGCGGAATCGTTCTTGTCGCCGGTATAATGCAGCTCGGTGGCCAGTTCCTTGCGCGCCGCAAGGCTGCTGTCCAGGTTCAAAAGCTTCATCAGATCGACAATCGATTTGCTCCAGTCGAGCTTTTCCTTGTTCTCGGCCGCCATTTTGTTGAGGACGGCCGCGACGTCGACCGTCGTGCCTGGCTTTGCGGCCGGCGCCGATGCCTGGGCCGAGGACGATGACGAGGACGATGATGCCGCCGGCTTCGATGCCGCCGATCCGGCCGGCGCCGCCGGAGCCGCGCTCGCGTGCCCGAAGATCTTCGACATGATTGTTCCGAAAATACTCATTAGAGCCCTCCTGGATGCACCACACTGAGATGCGCCGTCGCCCCGTGGCGATCGCCGTTCAGTGTAGCAATTCGGGCGCGGCGGGCACAACGGCCGGGCAAGCGTGGACGAACCACCGGTTCCGGCGCCAGGTTGCCGCCGTCGCGAACGGCCGCCGCCAATAATGCCTCTTTCCACCGCAGCCCGCGTGTGCCAGAGTCGCTATATTCTAGCGGATATAGCGCTGCCGTCATGTCGTCTCATGTACACGCGTCCCCGCCGGGGTTGTTCGGGCTCAGGCCCGACCCCCTGAAGCGGTCCTCGATCGCGGATATCACCCCGATCCGGTCCGGCTCGGGCATCGACGTGCGCGTCGGCGTCGATGCGGCGGCCGACCCGAAGCGGCGCACCCGGATCTGGGACCTTCACAGCAGCCTGCATTGCTCGATCATCGGCACCTGCCTGACCAACGGCGAGCTGCGGCGGCTGCTGCTGCGCCTCAAGGTAGCGGGCGCCGAAACCGCCGGCGACCACGACCTCCACATGCTGGGGGTGCTGCTCGCGGCGCGGCCGCAGACCGGCGCCAAGCACCTGCAGAAGACCCTCGACCGCTGCCACCGCGGCGCGCTGCATCAGTTCGCCAAGGCGAAGCACGCCGACACCGTTTGCGCGCTGTGGGAGGAGGCGATGCGGCGCGGCGACATTCCGGGCGCCTACTGGGCGCTGCTCACGCACCCGGCGACCTCGGACGCCATGGTGAAGCAGGCCTTCGGCGAGGTGCACATGCTGTCGCACCTCGTCGGCGCCGCCAACCGCGCCGACATCCAGCGCCTGCGCAAGCTCGAGGCCGACAACACCGCGCTGGCGGCGACAATGGAGCGCCAGCAGCGGCAATTGCGCGACGGCTTCATGTCGCGCGACGACACGATCCGCCGTTTGACGGACGTGTTGGCGCGCCGCGCCGGCGACGACGCTGCCCGTGGCGGGGCGGCCGATGATGCGGGGGCGCTGGCGGCGGCGCTCGCCGAGCGCGACAAACGACTGACGCAGGAGCTTGCGCGCTGCGAACGGCTCGAGCGGCGGCTCGCCGCGGCTACGGCCGAACGAGATGAAACGAGGGACGAGCAGCGGCTCGCGGCGCAGGAATGCGAGACGCTTCGCACCGAGCTTCACTCGATCGAGCGCGAGATCGGCGCGTTGCTGCCTCACGGCGATGAGCGCTCGACCGGCGCGCTCGACCTGCGCGGCCTGACCGTGCTTTACGTCGGCGGCCGCGCGCATCAGACGCCGCAGTTGAAAAGCCTGGTGGAGCGCGCCAATGGCTGCTTCCTTCACCACGACGGCGGCATCGAGCGCAGTGCGGCGCTGCATCCGGGGCTTGCGAGCCGGGCCGACATCGCCGTGTTTCCGGTCGACTGCGTCAGCCACGACGCCGTCGCGGCGCTCAAGCGGCTCTGCCGCCAATTGGGCAAGCGCTACCGGCCGCTGCGGACCACGAGCCTCGCGTGCCTGCTCTCCGGGCTGGCGGCGATGCAGGCCGAGCGCACCGCGGCGCCGCAGACCGCGCCAGTCTGAAAATCGATCAAAGCCCCTTCGGCGAAGCAGGCCGTTGATGTAGTCTCGCGGCCGTCGCCAAGAGGCGAGCTTGGCGTGAGCGCAGCGCGAGGTGCCAGATGGACCGGGTCCGGCTGACGGTGAGGGTCGATTTCGGATCGGACCGCGCGCTCGGGCCGGGAAAGATCCGGCTGCTCGAAGCGGTGCGCAACACCGGCTCGATCTCGCAGGCCGGCCGCTCGCTCGACATGTCGTATCGGCGCGCGTGGCTCCTCATCGACGACATGAACCGCTGCTTTCGCGAGCCCGTGGTGACGACGCAGCCCGGCGGCGCCCAGGGCGGCGGCGCGGTGCTCACCCCGTTCGGCCTCGAACTGATCGAGCAATACCGCTCGATCGAAGCGCAGGCGACGGCCGCGGCCAAGCTGCAACTGCAGGCGCTCGAAGTCTCGTTGCGCAATCGCGCCCGGCGCACGCAGCGGCGGCTGAAGACCTCGATCCGCGCCGCGACCGCAAGTCGATAGGGCGAGGTTTCTGCGCCGGCGCGCTGTCGGCGCGTTCTTTGCCGTGGCGCGGACATGCCTTATATTCGTTGGAATACGGCGCACCTTCGCGAGATTGCGAGCACCATGCCGGTTGCGGCTTCGACGTACCATGCGAGTGATGGCGCGGCCTACGAGGTGTTTCTCGGGCGGTGGACCAAGGAACTCGCGCCACACCTTCTCGATTTTGCGGAGCTTCCGAGCCAGGGCGCGTTGCTCGACGTCGGCACCGGAACCGGCAGCCTGGCGCACGCCATGGCGGCGCGTTGGCCGTCGCGGCACATCCTCGGCATCGATGTCGCGGAGCCTTACATCGCCTACGCGCGTGAGCGGACCACAGGTCCGCTGCCGGAATTCGCGATCGGCGATGCGGCGGCGCTGCGTCACGACGACGGCAAGTTCGCCGGCGCCGCGGCGCAGCTTGTGCTTAATTTCGTTCCGGACCCGCTCGCCGCCGTGTGCGAGATGCGGCGCGTGACGCGCTGCGGCGGAACGGTCGTCGCCGCGGTGTGGGACTTTCGCGGCGGCCTCGTCTACCAGCGGCTGTTCTGGGATTCGGCGGCCGGGCTCGACCGCGGGCGATGCGCGCGACCGGCTGTTCTCTGGGCCGCTCGCTCTTCCTGACGGATTGCCGAAGCTGTTCAGCGCGGCTGGCCTCAAAGACGTGCAGCGCGGCTTGCTGACCATCCGCATGAACTATGCGAGCTTCGACGACTATTGGCGGCCGTTGCTCGGCGGTCAGGGGCCCGTAGGCACTTACGTGGCCGCGCTCGACGACACCGCGCGCCGCCGCATCGAGGACGTGGTGCGGCGCGCCTATTGCTCGGGCTCGCCCGACGGCGAGCGCTCGCTGACCGGCACGGCATGGGCCGTGCGTGGTATCGTTCCATGACAACCAAGGAGACCGTTATGATGAAACTTAGCGCCCGCAACCAGCTCAAGGGCAAGATCGTCGAGGTGACCAAGGGGCGACCACCTCGCATGTGCGCATCGACATCGGCCAGGGCGTCGTCATCACCTCCTCGATCACCAACGAGGCGGTGGCCGATCTCGGCCTCAAGAACGGCGACGACGCCTGGGCGGTGATCAAGGCGTCGGACGTGATGATCGGCAAATGAGAGTGACTCGACGATCGTGAGTCGACGATGTTGCTGATCCGCAAATCGCAGCAGCGAGCGATCAGGCCCGCTGCCGCAGCGCCAGCAAGCCGTAGCCGGCGATTGCCGCCAGTAAGAGCGAGATGAGCACGTTGTAGCCAGCCAGCGAGATGCCGAACAGGCGCCACGCCGCTTCATCGCAGCGCACGACGTTGATCGACTGCAGCTGGTTGATGAGCGGGCCGCCCGATCGCAGATCGGTCAGCGGCCCGGTGCAGTCGGTCGGCCCGGCCCAAAAATGCCACTCGACGCCGGCGTGGTAGGCGCCGAGCGCGGCGCCGCACAGAAGCGCGGCGATGATCGCCAGGAAGCCAACCGCAATCAGGGTGCGCGGCGCACGCACGATCGCCGCGATCGCCACCAGCAGCGAGAGCGGGATGGCGACGTGATAGGGGATGCGCTCCTCGAGGCAGAGGTGGCAGGGCGGCAGCTTGAGCACGAGTTCGAAATACCAGGCGCCGGCGAGCGTTGCGGCGCTGATCGCGAACACCGCGAGTGCCGCAACGACGGCCGGCTCGCTGCGCGCCCGATCGATCCAGGTCTGCTCCATCTCGTCCTCGCTGCCGGCCCCAGGGCCGCCTGCAATGTGCCGATCCTGAACGGGGAAGCAAGCCCGCAACCGGAAGCAAGCCCGTCCGCCCGCGGGCCGGCGTCGGCGCGAAAGGGCGCGGCGCCAAGCGCAACAAAATGGTTGCATTTTCGCGCCGCCGCTGTCATGTCTATACGCAACCAGGAGGTTGCGTATGAACGATACCATCGAGAAGCGCGTCGAACTCAAGGCGCCGGTGTCCCGGGTCTGGCGCGCGCTGACCGATCACCGCGAGTTCGGCGCCTGGTTCCGCGTCATGCTGGAAGCTCCGTTCGCGCCCGGCCAGGTGTCGCGCGGCCACATCACCTATCCGGGCTACGAGCACCTGCGCTGGGAAGCGACGGTGCAGAAGATGGAGCCCGAACGGCTGTTCTCGTTCACCTGGCATCCCTATGCGGTCGATCCCAACATCGATTACGCCAGCGAGCCGACGACCTTGGTGGAGTTTCGGCTCGAGCCGAAGGACGGCGGCACGCTTCTCGTCGTCACCGAATCCGGCTTTGACGCCATCCCCAAGGAACGCCGCTTCGAGGCCTTCCGCATGAACGAGCGCGGCTGGACCGAGCAGATGAGGAACATCGAACGCCATGTCGAGCATCCGGGCTAGACGCCGCGGCCTCGAGGATCGCGCCGCGGTATTCGCCGCGCTCGGCGATGAAACGCGGCTGGCGCTCGTCGCCAAGCTGTCCAGCGGACAGCGGCAGTCGATCTCCGAGCTCGCCGAAGGCTCGGCCCTGACCCGGCAGGCCATCACCAAGCATCTGCGCGTCCTGGAAGGCGCCGGCGTCGTGCACAGCGCGCGCGTCGGCCGCGAAAGCCTGTTCGAGTTTCGAGCCGAGCCGCTCGCCGACCTCAAGGCCTATCTCGAACGCGTCTCCGACCACTGGGACCATGCCCTGGCGCGGCTGAAATCCCTGGTCGAGCGGTAGGGAAGCGCGCCGCAGATTCCGCTTGGCGCGTCGCCGCCGCGACGTTAAGTAATCGCGCGATGCCCGTGTGGCGGAACTGGTAGACGCGCACGACTCAAAATCGTGTTCCGCAAGGAGTGGGGGTTCGATTCCCTCCACGGGCACCAGCTACAAAATCAGTATTTGATTTTGCTGAACTTTTTTCCAAAAAAGTCCCACTCGTCTGCTGGGTGGGACCCGAGTCTGTGCCATTTTGTTCCGGCATTTCGAGCAAATGCATTACGACCTGCGCGAGTCTCTCTTGATCTGCCCTGCGCGTATACATTTCGGCCATGCTGAGCGTAGCCCAACCGAAGATCGCCATCAGTTGATGAGCTGTCGCGCCATTATTTGCTGCGATGGTAGGATTCGCGAAAACAGGGTTTCCCTTTGCCGCCTCGTACTGAGTCATGAATGTCGGCGTCCAAGGAGTTCCGCGAAGGCGAACCTTGGGCATACCCTTGGCGCGAAAATAGATGCGAATATTCCCGCGCCGATCACGGCCCTCAACGCAACCTGGCGGAAGTCTGCGGGGCATAGCGCAACAAGCTAGCGCGCTCATACAGCGGCAGTCCAGTCATCTGCTGGTACATTCTCGCCGCCGGGCAAAGCTTCGAAGGCTTCCTCAAGGCTCACTCGGACCCAAACAGTCCGGCTGTTAATCCGCTTCGGTTGCGGCATGCGACCGTCCTTGACCATTTCGTCAAAGAGCGAAGGCGAAATGCCGATATAGAGGGCGGCTTGAACGCGCGACAGTCCCAGCGGCGGAAGCGATCTCGGCAGAATTTCGAAGCGATGGCGAGTTCGGGCTGAACCGGGCTCATTATCGTTTACAGGAACGCAGGTCTTGCTGTTGTTCGACATGGTTGTAACCTCGTTAGCTGGGTTCAGATTCTCAAGCGGAAGGGAAAAAGGACAATCCGGCCGACTCCGCATGGCGTAACTGCGAAAAAACAAAAAAATCACCGGAGGAACTCCGATCGCTATGCTGCCTCAGACTCAAGTCCAGGCAGAAGGAACCTATCAACTAAGGTTTCTTTATTTGGGGACGTATCAGACAAGCTATCCGTCGCGGGAAGGGGAGAGTTATCATTGGCGCCCTCAGGAGCAGAGACCAGACCCTCACACGAGAGAGGGACCTTATCTCCATATTGTGGAACCTTTTGCGAGTACCCGACTGATATCAATGGGCTGCCGATCCTTCGCAGGGTCTGATCGAGAACCTCGTCCATAACCTCCTCAAGGCTGCCGACATGCCGTTCCTCGACGAGGAAGCTGCGCGACGCGGCTGCGGCCCGCGCGAAGACCAAGATTGCCCGCCGCATGATCCGGGGCCTGCAACCGCACGCCCGGATCATCGCCGTGCGCGATACGTGGCAGCACGCGACCGAACAGCTCAAGACCTGCGACATCATTATGGGCGCGGTGGACGGCTTCGCCGAGCGCGAGCAGCTTGAGCGTTTCGCGCGCCGCTACCTCATCCCCTACATCGATATCGGCATGGACGTGCACGATCTCGGCAAGGACGGGTTTTTGATCTCGGGTCAGGTCATCCTGTCCACGCCCGGCTCGCCGTGTTTGCGTTGCTGTGGTCTCATCACCGACGATCGCCTGAAAGAAGAAGCCGGGAAATACGGCGCAGCCGGAAGCCGCCCCAGGTGGTCTGGCCGAACGGCGTGCTCGCCTCGACCGCAGTCGGTCTTGGGGTGCAGCTCTTGACGCCCTGGCATCCGCATCCGCCCGCCTTCACGTTTTTGGAATATGACGGCAATAGCGGCACGGTGTCGGTGAGCGCGCATGTGGAGGCGCTTAAAGGTCGTATCTGTCCGCATCATCCTCCGGACGAAACCGGCGATCCGTTTTTCGACATTCGCGAGCATCTTGAGGGCATCGAGGAACGTGCCGTGCCCATCTGGCGGCGCCCCTTGCGGACGGCGAGGGCCTGGCTGGGCGGCGTCTTTAGGCGGCAATGACTAGATAATGTATAGTAAATTAAGCATCTTCAATATGTTATCACTAGTATTAAGTTTATAATGTTGTCTTAAGACATCATTATACGGCTTTATGTTGGTTTAAGACATCATAACTTGCTCTGGAAGCCGATTAGTGTTATGTTGTCTCCAGCCATCATTAAACAGCTTAAAGTTGACTTGAGGCGATATGAAAGCCCGAAACACCCTTTTGGGAGCCACGCCCCACAGCGTCGAGCGGACTTTGAGGAAACTCGGAACCGACCTCAAAACCGCGCGCCTGAGGCGTAATCTCACGCGCGATGAGGTTGCCGACAAAATCGGGACGAGCCGCTACGTGATCGCCGATGCCGAGGACGGAAAGCCGTCAACCGGCGTTGCCGTATACGCGGCGCTGCTCTGGACCTACGGCTTTATCGACCGCCTCGCGGATATCGCCGACCCAAGCAAGGACGAAGAAGGTTCACGCCTTGCGCTCGCCCGCTCACCCGCGCGCGCGCGTCATCGCCGGAAGCTCGACAATGAATTCTAAAGCGCCCTCCGAGTGCTACGTCTACATCACCTTGCCCGGCACGACCGAGCCGGTCACGGCGGCGCGCTTTGAGCTCACCAAGAACCGCGCCGATATCCCGCTCGGCCGGCTCGTTTACGGGAAATCTTATCTGGAACGCGACGATGCCGTTCCCTTCGATCCGGTCGAGCTCAAGCTCGCGCCGCGCGCCTACGAGACGACGGCGCTGAACGGTATCTTCGGCGCCTTGCGCGACGCCAGTCCCGATTCATGGGGCAGGCGCGTCATCGAACGCCATGTCGGCAAGACCGGCCTCAGCGAACTCGATTATCTCCTGAACTCGCCGGATGATCGCGCGGGCGCGCTGGGCTTCGGCCTGTGGTCGAAACCTCCTGCTCCGGAACGGAAATTCAACAAGACGATCGATCTTGCGAAATTGCAGACGATTGCCGATGCGATCGTGAACGATGAACCACTGCCGGCCATTCCCGAGGTGGCCCAGGCTCAGGAGTTCCTCCTCGTAGGCACCGCGATGGGCGGCGCGCGCCCGAAGGCGGTCGTCGAGGAAGACGGAGCGCTTTGGATCGCCAAATTCAGCCGCAAAGACGATAAGCGGAACGAAGCCCGTGTCGAGCACGCCATGCTCAAACTCGCGCGATCGTGCGGCTTGACGGCAGCGGAGAGCAAGATCGTCACGATCGGGGGCAAAGACGTCCTGCTGGTCAAGCGCTTCGACCGGGAAAGGACGACCGCGGGCTATCGCCGCGCGCGCATGATCAGCGCCCTCACGCTGCTGCGGACGGAAGACACTCATCAGTCCCGCGATAAATGGTCGTATATCGCGCTCGTCGAGGAATTGCGCCGCGTGAGCGGCGAGGCCCGGACAGACGCCGCCGAATTGTTCCGGCGCATGTGCTTTAACGCGCTGATTTCGAATACCGACGACCATCCGCGCAATCACGCGATCATCGCGCGGGCGCGCGACTGGCGCCTGTCGCCGGCCTATGACCTTACGCCGAACCCGCTTGTCAGCCTTGAGAGCAGGGATCTCGCGATGCTCTGCGGCGATCAGGGGCGCATCGCCAACGCGGCCAATCTGCTGTCGCAATCCGCGCGGTTCCTATTAGCCGGCGACTCCGCCAAGAGCATCGTCAACGCGATGCGGAATCGCGTCAGAGACACATGGTACGAAGTGGCGCGCGTCGCAGGCGTATCCGAGAAGGATTGCGAGCGCATGGCCGGCGCATTCGCTTATCCCGGTTTTGATCTCGAACGCGTCCAGCCGGTCGATTAGAGATGACGCTGAAAGGAAGACGCCGTTACGATCATGCCGCTATTGCCCGCAGACCAGAAGTTTGTTGACGATTTTTTTGCCGCTATAGCGCCCTATCAACCGGCGTTTCGGTACATCGGCTTCAGCTACCTCGCGGTCAAATTTGGCGAACCTTATCAGATTATCCGCGGGCGCATTTTTATGAACACGGCGCCGCTCGTCAGCTATGGTGCTTATGAACCATCTCGTCGTGCTTTAAGCACTCTTTGGCAGGCGCGCGAAATGTCCGTGGGAATACTTTTATCGTTTTGTTCGAGCCACGCACGAATTTTATTGTCACGCTCTTTCGCTCTCACGCCCGCGGGATTTGCGTCGGGCCAGAGAGCGTTAAGCGCCAGGCGGATACCATCTGAAATTGCGCCTGATCTGATCTTCGGTGGCGTTGATTTGGATTCGCAAAGGGCAAGTACGTCCTTGCGGTAGAGTTCGATTCTTTGTCCCCCGTCCGAATGAAATGCTTTCTCTCCGGCGATATGGACCCATCTCGGCGACGAGTTAACCGTTCTACTCTTCAGCTTGAGACCATCTGCGGCTTGACGCAATAAATCGATCGCCTTCTCTCGATAGCATTTTTTTGTCGCTTCCACATGAGCCGCCGCCTCATCGAGCGAAATCCAATCCGAATCCTCATCATTCATATCGGTAACCCCGTGCGTGGACTGCGCTTCAGGCAGCTCGGCCAATTATATGTTGCTGGGCTTGATGCCACAATCGTTGCGAATGCCCGGAAGTCCGACACATGCGACAACCCGCGACATGTCGGGATTTGTCTGGTGCCTTCAAGAGTAAAACGTTCAATACCCGTTTGGCCTAGAATAGGAGAAATAAATGGCATCAACAAAAAAGTCGAAAACGGCCAAACTCACCGGTAACGGCGGAGGGCCGGACAAGCCCAACGGAAGACACTGGACGCAGTGGATCGAGCCGAAGGGAGCCGCCTTACTGTCGCAAGTGTTGGGGCCCGCCTACTTCGTCGTCAAGAATCACGGGAGGAACAACGTCATGCTGATGGCTCAGCACGGCGACCTCATGGATCTGTCGCCGGGCGCAGTGCGTGCGACGTATGCCCGCGGGACAATCACGGTCGAGAACAGAGGCGAGAACCCGGCGTTGATCGAATTTGAGTTCATCCCGATCTTTATCAAACCTTGATTGGCGTAATAGCCAAACTCAAAGTGCTGGCCTAGCAGTAATGCGTGGCGGGGAGTCCAACAAACTCCCCGTCGCGATTCTAAGGCCATGTATCAGGCGGCAGCACGGCGTTCTGCCTGCCAGTTCCACGGCAGGAGGTCGCTGATCCATTTGGCTGGGTAATCCTGCATGCGTGCGAGGACGTCGGCGAGCCAAGCCTGCGGATCGACGTCGTTGAGCTTGGCGGTGGCGATGAGCGTATAGACGGCGGCTGCCCGCCGACCACCTTCATCGGAGCCGGCGAAGGTCCAATTGCGGCGCCCGACTGCAACGGCACGCAGCTCGCGCTCGGCGGCATTGTTCGACATGCACAGGCGGCCGTCGTCGAGGAAGCGAGTCAGCGCAGCCCAGCGGTTGAGGCTGTAGTCGATGGCCTTACCGGTCTCGCTGTTCTTGGACACCTTGGCCCGTTGCTCGCGTAACCAAGTCTCCAGGCCGATGATAAGCGGACGACTGGTGCGCACAGCCACGCGCAGTGGGGGCGCCAAGCCGTTGATCTCGCGCTCGATGGCAAACAGCGCATCGATGCGCATAACCGCTTCGCCTGGCGATCGGGGCCTGGTTGAGCCTGGCCATTTCGAAGAACTTGCGCCGCGCATGGGCCCAACAGGCGACCTCGATAATCGGTCCCGGCTTGCGGCCGGCCTCGTAGAGGCGGTTAATGCCGCTCGGGATGCTCGCCGCCGCGATCGCGCGAATAGAAGAACACCGAAGCCGGCGGATCGGGGCCGGCAAACGGCCGATCGTCACGCACACAGGTCCATAACCGGCCGGTCCGGGTCTTGCCCTTGGCCAACACCGGCACGGTGGTGTCGTCGGCATGGATGCGCTCAGCCGCGAAGACATGCGTCCGGATCACTTCGACCAACGGCATCAGCGTTGCCGCCGCCGCACCCACCCAGTCCGCGAGCGTCGATACATCGAGATCGATGCCTTCGCGTTCATAGGTGTCGCTTTGGCGATTGAGCGGCAAATGCAGGCCGTACTTGGAGAACAGGACATGGGCGAGCAGCTTGGGGCCGGCCCGCCCGCGCGCGATCGCGTGCGAGGGCGCCGGCGGCTGCGTGATCGCCTCGCAGGCGCGGCAGGAGAGCTTCTCGCCTACGTGCTGAATCACTTTCCACTGGCGCGGAATGAGTTCCAGCGTCTCGGTCACGTCCTCGCCGATCTTGCGCAACCTCTCGCCGCCACAACACGGGCAGACTGCGGGCGCCGGATAGACGATACGCTCGCGCGGCAGATGCTCGGGCAGCGGTCGGCGCGCCGGCTTGTGTCGTTCAAATGACGGCACCGTGATCTTCTCTGCCGTGGCCGCCGCCATCCGCGCCGCCGTCTCGGCTTGCGCGGTATCCTCTTCCAGATCGGCGAGTTGAAGCTCAAGCTGATCGAGCAATGCACCTCGCTCCGAGGACTGACCAAACCGCTCGTGCCGCAGCTTTCTGATCGTAAACTTGAGCTTCTCGATCAGCAGCGCACGATGTTGCGCCTCGCTCTGCGCCGCATTCAACGCCTGGCGCTGCGCGATGATGAGCGCATGGGCGCTCGTCAGATCGGTCGGAAGCGAATCATCGATGCTCATCGCCGACAATGGAATCACAACACGCGGCTCGTGTCTGAGCCGCCAGAGCATCTGTGGATTCAAAATGCCGCGATCAGCCGGCCGCTTGCGGTCGCCACGCCTGTTGCGGCATCCGCCAATCGATGCCTTCGAGCAAATAACTAAGCTGCGCTGGCGTGATCGTCACGACCCCATCAGCCGGGGACGGCCACAAGAAGCGGCCACGCTCTAGCCGTTTCGCGAACAGGCACATGCCCTGCCCGTCATGCCAGAGCACCTTGATCAGGGAGCCGCGCCGGCCGCGGAACACGAACAGATGCCCGCCATGCGGATCGCGCTTAGCACCTCCTGCACCAGCAGCGCCAAGCCATCCAACCCCTTGCGCATGTCGGTGTGACCGGCCGCCAGCCAGACCCGCGCGCCGCTCGGAACCGGGATCATCGCCGCCGCTTCGTCTTCGCAAGCGCCGCAATCATCGCCTTGACCGTCCAGGCGTCGACCGGGCCCGTGATCCGCATCCGCCCACCGGTCGCAAACTCGACCTCGATCGCGCCCGGCGTCGCCGGCGACGATGCCGCCGCTGGCTCCGGGGCAACAACCACAGGAGAAAACGCCGCTACGGCTTGCGCAGGACCGCACAGCTCCTGCCGCCATCGGAACAGCTGGCTGGCGTAAATTCCGGCTTCCCGCGCGACCTCGGACGCAACCGCGCCCGGCGCGATCGCAGCCGCAACGATCCGTTCCTTCTCTGCCCGCGACCACCGCCGGCGACGCTGCACCGACGTGATCACCTCAACCTCCGTCTTCGTCATAGGACTAGTCCTAGCGTTAGTCCTAGGACTTGACGGAAACGCTCACCGCCGCAAGGCGGCCCTCACCGGAGGCGTACGCCGAGATCGTCAACCGCCAGCATGATGCGCTCGAGGTTGTTCCACCAGACCGCCGGGCCGATGTTGTTCATCGCTTGCCCCACAGGTCTTGTGATCAACCAAAGCGCCGACAGGCGATAATCATCGTCCAGGCCTGGCGGTCGTAGCCGCGCACGCCATTGTCCAGCAGCGCCGCATGGTAGAGGTCGAGCAGCGGCCGCTCCAGCCGGCGCCGACGATCAGGATACCAGAGCATCGCCATCATGTAGGCGAGATCGTCAGTCGCGGTGTCGATGGTCCAGCCTTCCCAATCGATCAGTCGAACGTTCTCGCTTCCGCCATGTCGAGGCAGGAAGAAATTCCATGAGTGCGCATCGCCGTGGACAATTGTCAGGTTACGGTGCGAATGATAACGCGCGAGCAAGCGATGCGCCTGATCGAGCAAGCGCCGATAGAGATCGCGCCGCTCGGGGGGCACCAGCTCGCCGAAGCGATCTGTGAAACGCGCAAACTGTTCCGCGAAACGTCGCAGGTCCCGTCAACGGTATCTGGGTCGCGCCAGCTCCCTACGCCCAGACGTGGATTGTCCCGCCAAGCGGTATGGAAGTGCGCCTGCGCAAGCACGATGTTCTCGCATTGTGTGAGCGTCGGCGGACGCGGCCACGCGGTGGCGACAAAATGCGAATCCGTCAGGTCCTCGAGCAGCAGATGCCACGCACGCGTGTCCGTGGCCTCGGCGGCTTCGAAACAGTGCGGCACCAGCCCACTCGGCAGGGCCGGGGCGCAAGGCGCTTGCATTCTTGGCGAGCACCACAATCCTCATGCGGCGCAGCGTCCTTGCGCGCAGTTGAGCCCCCGCAGCTTCGATCAGGGCGCTCACGACGCCGCGCCCGCGAAATGCGGGGACCACATAGGTATCGGCGATATAGCCGAAGCGATTTGAGTCGGCCGTTTCTGCGACATTGTCTTCATCCTCGACCCAGCATGCGGCGTAGCCCGCAAAGACGCGGCTCCATTCAGCGACCAGGAGACAGCCCTGCTTCCGAGCAACGCTGGTGCGCAGATATGCCAGATAAGCAGTAGCAATCTCCGCTCCGGGCTTGCGTGTATCGTGGAGAGCGCGCTCGTAGTCTTGCTCGTCGGCTATTGCGGCAAGGAGCTGAGCCTCGTCTGCATCGACCGCCGATCTGATGATGATGTCTGACATAATCGCCTCGGCAACCGTAGCCGGCATCGAAATGATCGTCTAATTACCACGCCAATGCCGAGTATCGATAGTTACCCTTGATCGCCGCGCACTTTCCCGTGAGCTTAAACTCGGGAGTGGATACACTTACCTTCGACCATTCGCAGATTTTGGCCTTCTTGCCCAACCTAATGGGTTACACACAACTCTCGCGCAATCGCCGCAACGGTATCGAATTGGGGAGCAGGTCACCATCAAGGCGAATCCGGCAACCCAGGACACCATTCGCAATGTTCGCTCTATATCCAGCTAATGTGGCGGCCCACGGGCACGGGCTTTCATTGATCACAGCCAGTGGCCGGCATAAGCAAGCCGACATGCCGGCAAATGGCCGGCGACGTAGATCCCGGATGTCGCTTCCCTCATCCGGGCTCAGCTTTCTGAACTTGCGGCGCTACGGCTTCCACTCTTTCGCCTGCGCCACGATCGCGGCGCGGTCGAAGTCGTTGCAGGCGGCGATGAATTTTGGCGTGTAGGCGGCGCTCGCGGCCTCGGTGCCCTTGAGCGAGCCGAGCTCCTTGAAGGCCTGGTGCGTGTTGTCCCAGTTTTCGCCGATGAAAGCGCCGAGCGGCGCGCCTTCGCCCTGGCCCTGCAGCGCCATTTCGAGGAAGCGGTCCATGACGTGGACGCTGTTCTTGAGCGCCGTGGCATCGTCGAGGTCCACGGGTTTCGTGCTCGGGAATTCGTCCCAGAAAATGCGGACCGCCGCCGCCCGGTTGGTCATGGTGAAGACAAGGCCCTTGGTCATGGCGCGGCAATAGGCGGCGACTAGGTTCCGGTTGGCGTCGGCGAACGACAGTCTGGTCGCGAGCGTGGTGCCGACGAAGCCGTCCTCGAGCGGAATGTTGACGATGCGCAGCGCGAGGCCGGTGTTCTCGGCGGCGCCGAGCATTGCGTCCCACATCACTAGCGCGTCGATCTTGCCGGTGCGCAGTGCCGCGACCGCCGCAGGCCCGGCGCCGGTCGCGATCGCGGTGTACTGCTCGGGCGCGATGCCGATCTGGCTCAGGTTCTGCTTGAGGCCGAGGCCACCGCCGGCGCCGAACGAGGGCGCGCCGATGGTCTTGCCCTTGAGGTCTTCGAGCTTGCGGATCGGCGAGTCCTGCAACACGACCAGGAAGGTGCCGGCATTGCGCTTGAGGTTGAAGAAGGAAACCAGATCGCCGCCCTGCTCGCGGACCGCCATGACGGCCTCGCCGGCGGTGGTGCCGACCTGGGCGTTGTTGGACTGCAGCGCCTGCGCCGACATCATGCCGGTCTGCGTGTTCTGGATGTCGACATCGAGGCCTTCGGCGGCGAAGTAGCCGAGATGCTTGGGCACCGCGTAGAGAAACACCTCCTCGCCGACGCCCATGATCGGGTGCATCTGCACCAGGGTCATCTTCTTGAGCGGTTGGGCGACGGCAGGCGCGACGCCGGCGCACGGCACGGCGGCGGTGAGCGCCAGCGCGACAGCGGTGCGGCAGAGCAGAGTGGGCATGGCTGTGGTCTCCGCGTTGGCTGAATGTTCGATCGTCGCCGATCAGGCTCGCATCGATGCGTGGGCGCGCTGCGCCCAGAAGCAGGAGCGGCGCTCCACCACGACCACGGCATAATTCATCAGGAAGCCGATCACGCCAAGCAGCAGGATGACTGCAAACAGCGGCGCGATCTCCAGCGACTGGTCATATTGCATCAACAGCATGCCGAGACCGGCGCTGGCGCCGACGAACTCGCCGACCACCGCGCCGATGATCGCCAGCACCGAGGCGACGCCAAGCCCGGCGAACAGGAACGGCAGGCAGCTCGGCATGATGATCTTGGAAAGCAGGTGCCATTCGCTGGCGTTGCAGGAGCGCGCCAGCTCGATGCGCTCGGGCTCGACCGCCGCATAGCCCGCCATGGTGTTCACCAGCACCGGGAAGAACGTCATGATGGCGGTGATGAACACCTTGCCTTCGAGGCCGAAGCCGAACCACACCACCATCAGCGGCGCCAGCGCGACCTTGGGCAGCGACTGGAAGCCGACGATGTAAGGGTACGAGCTCTTGCCGAAAATCGGCCAATGCGACAGCGCGAAGCCCAAGAGCGCGCCCAGCGCCGAGCCGATGGCGAATCCGAGCAGCGCTTCCCACACGGTGACGCCGGTGTGGTACCAGAGGCCCGCCTTGTCCCACGGCGCGCGCGTCAGGCCCTGCACCAGCGCGTGCAGCACCTGCTCCGGCGCCGGCAGCACGTATGCCGGCGCGCCGAGAACGTTGCTCGCGAGCCACCAGGCGGCGATGAGCGCAACGAGGATCGCGGGCGAGATGGTAAGCTGCGGGTAGCGCCGGAAAACGCCCGGCGCCGCTTCGCGCGGCGCGATGAAGGGTTCAACGCGCCCGACCTCGCCGGTTTGCATCGTCATCAGAAAACTCCTCGCTCCGCATCGAGCAGCGAGCGCAGATGCGCGGCGTAGCGGCCGAAACGATCGGTGTTGATGACCGAGAGCTCGCGCGGGCGCGGCAGATCGATGGCCATGACGTCGGCGATGCGGCCCGGCCGCGCCGTCATCGCGATCACCCGGTCGGACAGGAAGATCGCCTCCGCGATCGAGTGGGTGATGAAGATCACGGTCTTGCGGCGCTGGCTCCAGATCCGCATTAGTTCCAGGTTCATCTGCTCCCGTGTCATCGCGTCGAGCGCGCCGAACGGCTCGTCCATTAGCAGGAGGCGCGGGTCTTGGATCAGCGCGCGCACGATCGCGGCGCGCTGCTGCATGCCGCCCGAAAGCTCGAACGGATAGCGCAGCGCAAAGTCGCGCAGGCCCACCATGTCCAGAAGATCGAGTGCGCTCTGCCGGTAGCCCGCGCGCGGCAGCCTGCGGAATTCGATCGGCAGCAGCACGTTGTCGATGACGGTGCGCCACGGCAACAGCACCGGCGACTGGAACACGATGGCGGCTTCGGAGCTCGGACCGCGCAGCGGCCTGCCATTGAGCTCGACCGATCCGGCGGTTGCCGGCAGCAGGCCCGCCAGCACCTTGAGCAGCGTCGACTTTCCGCATCCGCTCTGGCCGACGACCGAAACGAACTCGCCGTCGAAGACCTCGAAATCGAGATTCTTGAGCGCCGCGACCTCTGCGGCGCCGCCCGTGCCCGCGTAGGTCTTCGACAGACCGCGCGCGAGGATCAGTGCCGGAGCGCGGTCGGCGCTGGCGTGAACGGAAGCGGAGGCGGCGCGCACGAGATTCACCGGGGCAGCGGCCTGCTGTTCGCAAACGGAACGTCTCGGCGTCAGCATAATGCAAGGACTATGCCGGCGATACCGCCGCGCGGCGCGTCAAGCTGTCCTGCCGGCGCGATTCCTGGGACGCTAGTGCGCCGCGCCGGGCACCAATTGGAACGACGCGATCTGCGGCGCGGTCTTGAAATACGCGGCTTGCAGCTCGGCCGAATCCTTGAACGTCGTCTGCGGCAGCCGCCGGAAGATCATGGTGGTCGCGAGTGCGGGCTGGTCGAACGGATAGGGATCGAGCGCTATCGTGCCGGCGTCGCGCGGCGTGAGCGTCATGCCGACGCCGGCCGCGCCGGAATAGCCAAGCGGCACCGGCGCGATGCGGTCGGGCTTGAGCACCTCGGTGCTGCAGATATAGAGCGACAGCAGATCCCAGACCTGCAGCAGATTGTAGTTGATCGCGAGCTCGCGCGGATCGAAGGTCTCGGCTGCGGCCTTCTGCTTCGCTTCGCTGCGCGCGATCAAGGCCACGATCTCCGGCGCAAGCGTGCCGCGCGGGATCGCGGGCGGATGCGTCATGGCGCCGTAGCGGCCCTGCCACAGCCCGGTGCGGTGCTTGGCGATCATCAGCCCCGCATAGGCGTCGATGGCGCCGAGCCAGTCGCCCGCCCATTCGAAGGCTTCAAGCTGCGCGCGGTTGTTGGGCACCTCGCGGTAGTTCGGCGTCTTGCCGGTCTCGGGGTTGAGCTGCGGGCCGGTCTCGTAGCGGATCCAGCCGCGGTCGTGGAACATGGCGGCGCGCACCAGCGACGCGTAGGGTCTCGGCCGCTCGAACTGGTTGTTGCCCCAATGCGCGGCAAACAGCCCGGAAAGCTGGGCATGATCGTTCTGCGTGATCATGACGATCGAGCCGTCGGACTCATAGCGCACGATCATGGCTGTCCCCGTCCTTGGTCGCTCCGGATCGCCGCGGACCACGCGCCTCGCGGCAGAGGGCAAAATGGCGCGGCGCCGCAACGGCGGCGCTATTGCGCTTTCGCCAATTCCGGATTGGCGCTGATCCGGGCTTTGTTGAGCAGATAGATGATGAAGCACACCACCGCGCCGACGGCGAACGGTATGGCCGACCACATGTAGAGCTGCGGCACCGGCAGGCCGGTGAACTGCGCCCCGACGAACGGACCTAGGATGGCTCCGATGCGCCCGATGCCGAGTTGCCAGCCCGAGCCGTTGGCGCGCAGCGAGGTCGGATAGATCATGGCGCCGACCACGTTGATGCCGGATTGGATGCCGAGCACGACGAAGCCGGCTGCGAAGGTGATGGTCAGAAGCGCGGCGGTCGAGGTCAGTCCCGCATAGCCGATCGAGCTGACGACCGGGACCGCGATCACGAACAGGATCGCGATGGCAAGAAAGCGCGCCCGCTGCAGCCACCAGCACAGCACCAGTGAGCCGACCGTGCCGCCGACCTGCAGCGCGGCGCCGGCCAGCGCCGCGGTCGCCGGCGGCACATGGGCGGCGCCCATGAGCGTCGGCGTCCAGCTGATGAGGAAGAAATAGCCCATCAGGTTGCAGGCGAACATCAGCCAAGTCAGCGGCGTGATCGCGGCCAAGCCATTGGCGAACAAGTAGATCGGATTGTTGGTCGGCGACTGCCGCTCGTCCTCGATCACGAAGCGCGCATTGGGCGGCACGACGTAATCGGGGCGGATCGCCCTGAGCAGCGCCTCGATCTTCGGGCGGTGGCTTTCGTGCAGCGTCATGTATTTGATCGATTCCGGCAGCCCGACGATCGCCGCAATGGCGAACAGGATCGGCGCGATGCCGCCGATCTGGAACAGGATCTGCCAGCCGTAGTGCGGCACCAGCGTCGCGCTCGAAAAGCCCGCCAGCGCCCCGCCGAGCGGCACCATGCCGGCGGCGATGATGGCGAGCGTGGCGCGGCTGTTGCGCGGCGCCGATTCGGCATTGATGGCGACGATGTTCGGGATGACGCCGCCGATGCCGAGGCCGGCGAAGAACCGCAGCCAGGAAAGCTCGGTGAGGTTGGTCGAATAGGAGGCCGCGAACGTGAGCACGCCGAACAGCAGGTTGGCGGCGATGAGTGCGGTTTTGCGGCCGTAACGGTCGCCGATCCAGCCGAAGATCTGGGAACCGAACAGCACGCCGAAATTGCTGGCGCTGAGCACGATGCCGAGATCCTTCGGCAAGACGTGCCATTCCCTGATGAGGCTCGGCACCGCGAAGGCAATGGCGCCGATGTCGTAGCCGTCGATGAAGGCGATGAGGACGGACCAGAAGATCAGCTTGATCTGGAACGAACCGACTCCGTGCTCGTCCAAAAAGTGCGAAACTTGGACTTCGGGCTCGCCGGCCATCGTTTCCCCCCTGAAAGGAATTTTTGCTTGTGGGCGCGAGCGTATGGCACCCGCCGCGCAAAGGGAAGCGGCACATGGTCGAGGCGAAGAGCCTCAGCCCTCGTCGAGCGGCTTGCCGTCGCGCCCGCGCAGCGCGCGCAGCACCGCCTCCGGCGTCAGCGGCAGTTCCATCAGCCGCACGCCGACCGCGTCGTCGATGGCGTTGGCGATCGCCGGCGATAAGCACAGCGTCGCGGACTCGCCGACGCCCTTGGCGCCGAACGGCGCATTGTGCTGATAGGCATCGATCGCCTCGTTCACCATCACCGCCGGCACGTCGCCGATGCCGGGGATCTTGTAGTCGGCCAGCGACGCATTGGTCACCTGGCCGGCGTCGAGGTTCATCTTCTCGAACAGCGTGAAGCCAAGCTGCATCAAGGCGGCGCCAGAAATCTGCGTCTCGACGATGCGCGGATTGACCGGCTTGCCGCAGTCGACCACGTTGATGAGCCTGGCGACGCGCACGCGGCCGGTCTCGGTATCGACCTCGACCTCGGCGCCCGAGCCCGCCACCATCCAGAACGGCGTGACCTTGGGCGAGAGGCCGGTGTCGTGGTCGGGCGCGATGTAATCGGGCCGATAGCCGCCGGTGCCGACGATGTTGCCGGCCTGCATGCCGTATTTTTTCCTGAAAAGGCCGGAGACCGGGGTGTTGCTGCCCTCCGGCTCGCCGAGCTCCTGCCGCAGCGCCTCGATCTTGTCGCGCGCATCCTCGGCGGCGAGCCGCACCGCATGGCCCATGTGGAACAGCGAGCGCGAGCCGAGCGTGCCCATGTCGTAGGGCGTCACGTCGGTGTCGCGGGCGACGACCTTGACGGACTCGGCCGGCATGTTGAGCACCTCGCCGACGATCTGCGCCATGGCGGTGTCGGAACCTTGCCCCATGTCCACAGTGCTGATGTAGAGGATGACGCTGCCGTCGGCGCCGACATTGAGGATCGCCACCGAAGCCGTCGGCGAGATCGCGGCCTTGAGCGCGATGGCGAGCCCGCGGCCGCGTCGCAGCGTGCCGCTGCCGCGATCGAACGCGGCATCCTTCCAGCGCAGCCGGTCGGCGACATGATCGAGGATCGCCTCGATCGGCGCGTCCTTGAGGATCGTGCCGGTCGCCTGCGGGCGGCCGTCGCGCAGCAGATTCTTGCGGCGAAACTCGAGCGGATCGATCTTGAGCGCGCGCGCCATCATGTCGGTGTGGCTTTCATAGGCGAAGGCGAGCTGCGGCACGCCGAAGCCGCGCAGCGCGCCGGCCGGCGTCATGTTGGTGTAGAGCGCGTAGGAGTCGATCCATACATTGTCGATGTCGTAGGGGCCGGCGGCGGTGAAGCCGGACTTGTGGGTGACGCGCGGGCCGACATCGGCGTAGGCGCCGCCGTTCCAGAACACCTCGCACTTGCGCGCCGTGATGCGGCCGTTGTGGTCGAGCCCGGTCTTGATGCGCAGCGTGCTCGGATGCTTGGTGATCTGATAGAACTGCTCCTCCATGGTCAGCGCGATCTTCACCGGCCGCCGCACGATCAGCGAGCACGCCGTCACCAGCGCTTCGAGCTTGATATAGAGCTTGGCGCCGTAGCCGCCGCCCAGATACGGCACCTTGATGCGCACGCGATTTTCCGGCCAGCCGAGCAGCCGCGCGATCTCGGTGCGCACGAACGACGGCCCTTGCGAACCGGTATGGATCGTGACGCTCGTATCCCTCGCGTCGGCGATCGACGCGAACGGCTCGAAGGCGAGATGAAGGCACTTTTGGGTGCGGAAGGTGTGGTCGAAGACGTGCGCGGCGTCGGCGAACGCCTTGTCGACGTCGCCCAGCCGGAGCTTGGCGGTGAGGGCGAGATTGGTGTTTTTCAGCCCCTTGAGATGCTTGAGGTCCGCGAACGAGCCGGCCGGCTTGAGCTCGTCGTGCACATAGGTGGATGCCGTCATCGCCTCGACTTCGTCGTAGACCGCGGGGAGCTCGTCGTATTCGGCGACGATCGCCTGCGCGGCGGCTTCGGCCACATGGGGATCGGCGGCGAGCACCACCGCCACCGGCTCGCCGACGAAGCGCACCTTGTCGATGGCGAGGATCGGCTGGTCGTGGAAAGCCGGGCCGTAATACGGATCGGGGATCACGCCGCGGACATCGTCGGCAGTGATGACGCGGTGGACGCCGGGCATCTTTTTCGCCGCGCTGGTGTCGATCGATTTGATGCGGCCGTGCGCCACCGTGCTGCGGAAGATTTTCCCGTGCAGCATGCCGGGCAGCCGCATCAGGTGCGTATACTCGGCGCGGCCGGTGACTTTTTCGCGCGCTTCGAGGCGCGGCACAGAGCGGCCGATCTGGCCGCCCCCGATCGGTTTCGCCGGCATCAGCGGTGGGCTCCGTTATGTGCACGTAACTGGCAGTCGATTCCGGAGAGCTTAGCGGTCAACCGCTCGTCGCAGAAGTGCCACGCCGTCACGCCAGGCCGCGAGTTCCGATGCCGGCAAGGCATCCACCGCCGCTGAAGCGGAAATCGCTATCGATAAGTCATGCGCGCCAAACTATGATGGTTGCCGGCCGGCGCATCGGCGAGAGCGTAGGAATTGTCCATGGACATGAGTGTATCGGTCGCGTCCGAGAAGCAGGCGGCGGCCAGCGAACCCAAGACAGACCAGATCAGGACGAGCCCCAACAGCAGCGACCTCGACGAGTGGCTGGCCAAGGTCGAGGCGATGGGCGAGCTCAAGCGGATCAGCGCCGAGGTCGATCCCGATCTCGAAGCCGCGACCATCACCTACTTGGTCGGCAGCGAGAAGAGCCCGGCGTTGCTGTTCGAGAACATCAAGGGACATCCCGGACACCGCGCCCTCTACAACATGATCGGGTGCAACCTGTCGCGGTTCTGCCTGATGATCGGCGAAGCGCCGGTCGACCATCCGCTCAAGGCGGTGCAGGCGCTGCAGCGCAAGATGGGGCGCACCATGAAGCCCAAGGAGGTCGCCCCCGAAGCCGCGATCTGCAATCAGAACGTCGTGGTGGGCGATGCGATCGACATCCGGCAATTCCCGGCGCAGCGCATGTGGCCGCTCGACGGCGGCATGTATCTCGGCACCGGCGATGCAGTGGTGACGCAATGTCCGGAAACCGGCCGCATCAATGTCGGCACCTACCGCATGATGATCAAAGGGCCGCGCGAGATCGGCGTCTATACGTCGCCCGGCAAGGACGCCACGCTCGACCGCGAGAAGTGGTGGAAGATGGGCAAGCCGATGCCGATCGCGGCCGCCTACGGCATCGATCCGCTGCTGTTCCTGTGCGCGGCAACAAGCTTCCCGAAGACCGAAAGCGAATACGAATATTACGGCGGCATCAACGGCGCGCCGATCGAGCTGTTTCGGAGCGATGTCACCGGCCTGCCGCTGCCGTCGCGCGCCGAAATCATCCTCGAAGGCTTTGTCTATCCGGATGAGACCTTTGCCGAGGGACCGTTCGGCGAATTCACCGGCTATTACGGCCGACCGAGCGGCGCGACGCCCTACATGCGCGTCGAAAAAGTCCGCTACCGCAACAATCCGACGTTGACCTGCGCGCTGATGGCGGACGGTCCCGCCAACGAAGCGGGCCTGTTCTGGGCGGCGCTGCGCTCGGCCGCGATCTGGGCCGACCTGCAAAAGCTCGGCGTGCCCGGCATCAAGGGCGTCTGGTCGATCCCGGAAGCCGCCGGCTGGGGCATCACCGTGGTCTCCATCCAGCAGATGTATGCCGGCCACGCGCCGCAAGTGATGGCGCTCGCCGCGCAGTGCACGGCCGGCGCCTATTTCGGCAAATACGTCATCGTCGTCGATGACGACATCGATCCGACCAACGTCCACCAAGTGCTGTGGGCGATGGCGACCCGCTCGCGGCCCGCCCAATCGATCGACATTCTGCGCGAGACCTGGAGCACGTTCCTCGATCCGAGCCTCAATCCGCCGGAAATCCGGCCCTGGGGATCGAAGGCCCTCATCAATGCCTGCATGGACTATCGCTTCATCAAGACGTTTTCCAAGCGCACCAAACTGTCCAAGCCGGTGTACGAAAAGGTCGTGGCGCGGTGGAGCGAGCTGGGCTTTGCCGGAACGCCGGCGGTGCAATCGGTATTCGAAGACGGCAAGCCAGGCGACGGCGTCGGCTGACCGACTTTACATTGATTCTAAGGCGCTCCGGTCGCCGGCATCTGCCTTGCGGCGACTGCGCAAACGCGCGAGTATTCCTGCGGTCCGTGGACAGTGGGGCTCTCCGGCCAACCGTACCGGTTGCGTGATGCTTTCCGCGAGACGACAGGGGGGAGAGCTGCTGCTCGTCAGCGGCGTGTCGGAGATCATCGGTTCCGTCTTCACCGACGCCTTCGTCAAAAGGGACTGCTCGCTCCATATCCGCGGCAATCTCAAGGGCAACCTGACGATCGAGCAGGGCGCGAGCGTCATCGTCCAGGGCTCGGTGGACGGCAAGGTCGTCAACAGGGGCGGCCGGCTGGTCGTCCACAACAAGGGCATTGCCGAATTCGTTAAAGCCGACGGTCCGCCGGAAGCCGAGGCCGGCGGCATTCTCAAGATCAACCTGTCCTCGCTGGCAGCGAATTGGGCGGCACTCGCTAAGCGCACCACGGCGGAATGCGCCGCGGTGGTCAAGGCCGACGCCTACGGCTGCGGCATCGCGACGGTCGCAGCGGTGCTGGCGGTATCCGGCTGCAAGACTTTTTTCGTCTCCAACCTGGCCGAAGCAAAGCGCGTTCGCGCCGCCGCCCAAACGGCGACCATCTATGTTCTCGGCGGGCTTCTTGCCGGCACCGCGCCGGTCTACGCAGACATCAATGTGCGGCCGGTCATCAACAGCCTGGTCGAATTGTCGGCCTGGGATGTTTTCGTCGACGCCAGCGGCTGGACCGGCGGCTGCGCGCTCAACGTCGATACCGGCACGAGCCGGTTCGGCATTTCGGCGCAGGAGGGGGCGCCAATCGCCGCGCGAGTTCGCTCCTCGACGCACGGCATCGCGCTCCTCATGAGCAGCTTCGACAACACCGAAAAGCCCGATCAGGCCGTCGACCGCCAGATCAAGCTGTTCCAGGACCTGCGCCGGCTGTTCGTCGGCATTCCCGCTTCGCTCGCCAACTCGTCCGGCATTTTCATCGGCGCCAAGACCCATTGCGATCTGGTGCGGCCGGGCGCGGCGCTCTACGGCATCAATCCGACGCCCGGCGCGCCCAATCCGATGCAAGCCGCGATCGAGCTGCGCGGGCGCATCATGCAGGTCCGCAAGGTGGCGGCGGGAGAAACGATCGGCCATGACGCCGGCTGGACCGCGAAGCGGCCGGCGCGACTTGCGCTCGTTGCGGTCGGGTATGCCGACGGCTATCCGCGAGCTGGCGGCGCCGACGGCAAGATGCAGGCGATCGTCGGCGGCAAGCCGTGTCCGGTTGCCGGAAACCCGGCGATGGATTGGCTGGCGGTCGATATCACGCATCTTCCCGACACCGCGGCGGCGCGTCCCGGCGATATGGTGACGCTCATCGGCGGCGACATCGGCATCGACGATCTCGCCGCCGCCGCCAGGATAACAGGCCGCGAAGTGCTCAGCCGCCTCGGCCGCCGCTTCCATCGCCTCTACTACGTCGACTGACGAAATAAACGACACCAACCGTGCAAGCGCACCTGAGAACGAGGAGTCCCGCATGTTTGACAAGATGAAGGGCAAGCCCGGCGAGTTTGAACGAGAGCCGGCACCGGCGCCGCAGGTGCGGCAGCCCGCCGGTGCACCGTCAGCCTCGGCATCGCCGGCCGCCGCGCCGCCGGCTACCGCACCGTCGGCCGCTGCAGCCTCGACCACTGCGGCCTCGACCGCTGCAGCGCCGAAAGCCGCGGCGGTATCGCAGGATGCGACCTCCATCAGTCCAGGCATGACGATTGTCGGCAAGCTTTCTGGCGACGGCACCGTCAAGGTATTCGGCCGCGTCGAGGGCGAGCTGCACGCCCCGACCGTGCTGATCTGTCAGGGCGCCCATGTCGAGGGCAACATCGTCGCCCAGGAATTGACCGTCGGCGGCCGCGTCAAGGGCACCATGCACGCGGCGCGCGTCAAGCTGCAGGGCACGGCCGACGTCGAGGGCGACATTTTCCATCGATCATTGTCGATCGAGGAAAACGCGCGGTTCGAAGGAACCTCGCGGCGCGAGGACAATGCCGCCAATACGTCGGCGAGCGCGGCGAAGGCCGTGAATGCTCAGGCCCAAGTACAGGCCCAGGCACCGGCCACCACCGCGCCCCAGCCAAAGGTCGTGCCGATCGACGCCAACCAGAAGTTCAAGTCTCCTGCCGACCACGAGGAGATTTTCCGATCCGCCGAATGAGCGATCCCGGCGACAAATTTCGCTGGCGTGCGGCGACGTCGCGCAACGGCGATCACGGGATTTTGGGCTGATACGTCAGCGCCGCGGCCGTGTCGCTCCTTGCGACCTCCCGCGCCGGCAATTCGCCGGCGGCTTCGAGCACCGGGTAGGCGACCGAGCAGATGTGCGAGTGGATGCGCTTGAGGTCGCTCAGGATGTCGAGGTGAAGCGAGGTCGTTTCCAGGCTCTCCTGGCGGCCTTCGCGCAGCCGCTCGAAATGCCGATCGGCGGCATCGAGTTCGGCCTTGCGCAGCTCGGCCTTCTCGCGCAGCAGCCGGCGCGCGGCCTCGACGTCGCCGGTCATGAAGATGCCGAAGGCGGCCTGCAGGCTGTCGACGATGCGCTTGTGGAATGCCGTGATCTCGGCCGCGCCCTCGGCGGAGAACTGGTAGCGCCGCTTGATCTTCTTGGCGGCGAGCTCGCTCAGGTTCTTGTCGATGATGTCGCCGATGTGCTCGAGATTGATGGTGAACGACACGATCTCCATGGCGCGGCGGCCCTCGCGGTCGTCCAGGCTGTCGCGGGTGAGCTTGGTGATGTAGAGCTTGATCGCCTCGTTCAGGCGGTCGACGACGTCGTCCATCCGCGCCACGTCGGCGGCGAGCTTGCGATCGTTGGTCATGAGCGCGGTCATGACCTCGCGCAGCATGGCCTCGATGGTGTCGCCCATGCGCAGCGTCTCGCGCGCGGCGTTGGCGAGCGCCAGCGGCGGTGTTTCGAGCGCGGCGTCGTCGAGATAGCGCGGCACCGAGGGGTCGGCGGTCTGCTTGCGCTCCGGCAGCACGCGCACCAGCAGCCGGGCCACGGCGTCGAGCGGCCCGATGAAGATCGCGGCCAGCACGACGTTGAACAGCATGTGGAACTCGGCCGTCATCTTGGCCGCGTCCGGCTGCAATGCCGTGAGGTGCGGCGCCAGCCAGGGCAGCAATGGCAGCACGGCGACGACGCCGATCAGGCGATTGGCGAAATTGCCGATCGGCACGCGCCGGCTCGCGGGATCGCCGCGGGTGCCGGCTTCGATCAGCGGATTGATGGCGCTGCCGAGATTGGCGCCGAGCACCAGCGCCAGCGCCGCGGCGGGCGTGACGAAATGCGAATAGGCGAGCGACATCACCAGGAGCACGACGGCGACGCTCGAATGGGCCGCCCAGGTCAGCGCCGCCGCGATGATGACGCACAGCACCAGATCGCCGGTGACGGCGCCGATCAGCGCGCGCGCCGCGGGCGCCTGTTCGGCCGGCGCCAGCGTCTGGAGCAGGATGTGCAGCGCCAACAAGGTCAGGCCGAGCCCGATGGCGATGCGGCCGAGCGCCCTGGTCAGGCTGCTGCCGCCGGTGCGGAAAGTGACCAGCCCGATGACGAAAAGCACCGGCGCCACGGCCGCGACATCGAAGGAGAGGACCTGCACGATCAGCGTGGTGCCGACATTGGCGCCGAGCATGATGGCGAGCGCGGGAACGAGGCCGACCAGGCCGTCGGCCGCCAGCGAAGCGGTCATGAGGCCGGTCGCGGTGCTGCTCTGCATCAGCGCCGTCAGGACCAGCCCGGCACCGAACGCCGAGAAGCGGTTGCCGAGCGCCTTGCCCAGGAAGTGGCGCAGGTCGGGGCCGAACGCGCGCAACACGCCGCTCAGAACCATGTGCAGGCCCCAGAGCAGCAGCGCCACGCCGCCCATCAGATCGAGCAAGACCAGCGTTCCCATGGTTGCGGGCTCCGTGCTTTCCACCGTCGGAAAGTCACCTGCGCATGCAAACGCATGTAGGCCCGCGGCCGGGATGAGACAACCCTAAACGCCGCGAGTGGTGCCCGATGAAGCGAAGCGTAATCCGGGAAGAGCGTAACGGCCGATCGAGCGTCCGCTGCGCTCGGTCCGGGCTACCAAATACCAACGCTCAGGGATCGAGCTCGGTGTCCCAATAGAGATAATCGAGCCAGCTGTCGTGCAGGTAGTTGGGCGGAAACAGCCGGCCGTTGCGGTGCAGGTGCTGCACGCTCGGCTGGAACGGCGCCTGCGAGGGCCACATCTTTGACTCGTCCGGCGTGAGATTCCCCTTACGCAGATTGCAGGGCGAGCAGGCGGCGACGACATTATTCCAGACCGTATGGCCGCCGCGCGAGCGCGGGATCAGGTGATCGAACGTGAGGTCGTCGCGCGCGCCGCAGAACTGGCAGCAGAAGCGGTCGCGCAGGAACACGTTGAACCGCGTGAACGCCGGATGGGTCGAGGGCTTCACGTAGGTCTTGAGCGACACCACGCTCGGCAGCTTCATCTCGAGGCTGGGGCTGCGCACGGCGCGGTCGTAATTGGCGACGATGTTCACCCGTTCCAGGAACACGGCCTTGATGGCGTCCTGCCACGACCACAGCGACAGCGGGTAATAGCTCAGCGGCCGGAAATCCGCATTGAGAACGAGGGCCGGCCAGCCCGATTGCGATACATGAGCGTTCAAGACGACGCGTCCTACCTCGACTCGAATGCCGCAGCGCGGCTTTGGCCCATAGTTTATAGGCAGGCATGACAGGATTGTGAAGCCCGCTCCGGGGCTTATGCAGACGGCGGGTCGAGGCGGCATCGCCGCGCGCCGCGATGGATCAAGGCAAAATTCTGGCCGGATCGGCGCCCGTTTTTGCGCGGACCGTGGAAATCCCCGCCGGAACCTTCAAATTCCCCGCGCTCTTGGATCGGCAGGTTCCCGTTTATGGCATGGCCGGCCACGTCGAGAAGCGGGACGCGTGAACCAAACGCCGCGGACCGCATTAGGCTACGTCGTCTACCGCGCCGCCGTTCGGGCGGCGCCGACGTTTTTTTGCCTCGAGCCATGTCGGTCGTCGCCTGCCATGTTGAATGTTTTCTTTGCCAAAGTCGCGGAATATTGCGCCCGCCATTGTTGGCTGGTCATCGTCGCGACGGCACTCATCGGCGCCGGCGCGGCCGGCTATGTGGCGCGGCATTTCGCGATCAATACCGACATCAGCACGCTGCTCTCGCCCGACCTGCCGTGGCGCCAGCGCGAATTGGCGTACAAGGACGCGTTTCCGGAACAGGCCAACTCCATCCTCGCCGTGGTCGCCGCCCCGACGCCGGAATTTGCCGGTGCGGCGACCAAGACTTTGGCCGACAAGCTGGCGCCGCAATCGAGCCACTTCCGCTCGGTCGAAGCGCAAGCGAGCAGCGAATTTTTCGAGCGCAATAGTCTCCTCTATGTGCCGCGCGACGAACTCGCCGAGCGCATGGGCAAGCTCGCTGGCGCCGCGCCGCTGATCGGGATGCTGGCGTCCGATCCGTCGCTGCGCGGCCTCTCCCATACCCTGTCATCGAGCCTGCAAAGCGTGCGCATGGGACGCGACGGCCTCGACGCCATGGCGCGTCCGCTCAATACGTTCGCCGACGCGGTGGAGCCCGCCTTGTTCGGCCGGTCGACGACGTTCTCCTGGCAGGTTTTGGTGAACGGCGCCGCGGCGACGCCGCAACAGCTCACCAATCTGATCGCCATCTGGCCGGTGCTCGACTATGCGGCGCTCGAGCCCGGCCAGGCGGCAACCGACGCCATTCGCCAGACGGTCGCCGACGCCAAGCTCGGATCGGACTACGGCGCGACCGTGCGGCTGACCGGCTCGGTGCCGCTCGCCGATCAGCAGTTCGCCACGCTGCGCGAGGGCGTGTTGCTCAATGCCTTGCTCACCGCGGCGATCGTCCTGATCGTGCTGTGGCTGGCGCTGCGCTCCATAAAGATTGTGGTCGCGGCCGTGCTCTGCATTGCGGTCGGGCTGGTCGTCACCGCCGCCCTCGGCCTGCTCATGGTCGGCGCGTTCAACCCGATTTCGGTGGCGTTTGCGGTGCTTTTCGTCGGGCTGGGCGCCGACTTCGCCATTCAATTCAGCGTGCGCTACCGCGCCCAGCGTCATGAGCGGGGCGATCTCATGGCGTCGCTGGCCGACGCCGCATTCCGCGTCGGCTCGCCGTTGACGCTTGCGGCGGCGGCAGCAGCAGCCGGCTTTCTCGCTTTCGCGCCGACCAGCTATCGCGGCGTTGCCCAGCTCGGGCTGATCGCCGGCTGCGGCATGGTGGTGGCCTATCTCGAAAGCATCACGCTGTTGCCGGCCTTGCTGTGGTGCTTCGATCCGCCCGGCGAACCGGAGCCGCTCGGCTACAGCGCGCTGGCGGGCGCCGACCGGTTTCTGCAACGCCATCGCATGGCGATCGTGATCACCACCTCGCTGGTCGTGCTGCTCGGGCTGCCGTTCCTGACCCGCCTGGAATTCAACTTCGATCCCAACGGCCTGCAGAAATCCAGCGCCGAGCCGATCGAGACCCTGCAGCGGTTGCGCAGCGATCCGCGGGTCGCGATCATCGCCGCGGAAGTGCTCACTCCTGCGGCCGATGCGGCCGCGACCGCCAGCAAGCTTGCGGCGCTGCCCGAGGTCGAACGCGTCGCCACCCTCGACAGCTTCGTGCCCGACGATGGGCAGGCGAAACTCACGCTCATCGCCAGCGCGGCCACAGCGCTCGATCCGGCCTTGCAAGCCAAGCCCCAGGCCGCGCCGTCCGACGGCGACGATATCGCGGCGCTCAAGAGTGCGGCCCAGGACCTGCGAAATACCGCGAGCGAATCGAGCGGCGCCGGCGTCGATGCCGCAAGGCGCCTTGCCAAGGACCTCGATGCCCTTGCGGGCGCCGACGCGTCGACGCGCCGGAAAGTGGCCACTGCCTTCCTCACGCCGCTGGCGATCGATCTGCAGCAGATCGCGCGATCGCTGCACCCCGCGCCGGTGACGCGATCCGACCTTCCGGATCGGCTGGTCCGCGATTGGACGACGCCGGACGGGCTGGTTCGCACGGAGATCGTGCCGAAGGGCGATCCGGACGACAGCGCGACGCTGCGGCGGTTCGCCCAGGCGGTGCTTGCGGTTGAGCCGAACGCGACCGGCCAGGCGATCCAGATCTACGAATGGGGCCGCACCGTCATGATGGCTTTCGTCAAGGCCGGCGCGCTAGCGCTCTTGGCCATCAGCATTCTGCTCTGGCTGGTGCTGCGGCGCATCGGCGATGTGCTGTTGACGCTGATCCCGCTGCTGGTCGCCGCCACCGCGACCTTGGAAATCTGCGCGGTGACCGGCTTCTCGCTCAACTATGCCAACATCATCGCGCTGCCGGCGCTGCTCGGCGTCGGGGTGGCGTTCAAGATTTATTATGTGATGGCGTGGCGCGGCGGCGAAGCCAATTTCCTGCAATCGAGCCTGACGCGCGCGGTGTTTTTCAGCGCGGTGATGACGGCGACCGCGTTCGGCAGCCTCTGGCTGTCGGGCAATCCCGGGATTTCCAGCATGGGCAAGCTGCTGTCGCTGTCGCTGGCCTGCACGCTTGCCGCGGCGGCGCTGTTCCAGCCGGCCCTGATGGGCCCGCCGCGCGCCGCAAAGTCGGCCTCGCCGTCGCAGGCTGAGCCGTCGCAAACCTGATCGGCGCAAAGCGACCGATTTTCCTGAGCCAACCTTAACCTTAACGGCCGCACGCGCAAAAAATGCCGCGCATTTTCGCGCAATCGCGCAACAAATAATCAAGGTCTTTCAACTATGAGCGAACAACGCAGATCCGGGAATCTCGGTGTACCGATAGGATCAAGCCATGCTTCGCGCCTTCATGCGTCGCTTGTCGTCCGACCGACGGGGCAACGTCACACTCATCTTTGCACTGTCGCTCGTGCCGTGCGTGTTCTTGACCGGGCTGGCGCTGGACTTCGGCGCCGCCGCGCAAAAGCGGGCGCGCCTCAATGCGGCGGCCGACGCCGCCGCGCTCGCGGCCGTGACCCCGGCGATGATGAACGCGACGGCCGCGCAGGCGACGACCGCCGCGCAGAACATCTTCATGGCGGAAGCCTCGACGATGTCGGGGCTGAACTACAGCGCGCCGACCGTTACCGTCACCACCAGCGGACTGAGCCGCAACGTCACCGTGTCCTACACCGCCTACTCGGTGAATGCGTTCCCGAACGTGCTGGGCCAGTCGACATGGAGCCTCAACGGCCAGTCGCAGGCAACGTCCAGCACCGCGCCGAACATCAACTTCTACCTGTTGCTCGACAATTCGCCGTCCATGAACATCGCGGCGACCACCGCCGGAATCAACACGATGGTGGCCAACACGCAGCCGCAGGGCGGCTGCGCCTTCGCCTGTCATGAATCCAATCCATCGGCGGACGGCCTCGGCAATCCCGGCGGCGTCGACAATTACCAGCTCGCCAAGCAGCTCAACGTAACGACGCGGATCGAGAACATGGCCAGCGCGACGCAGTCGCTGATGACCACGGCGTCCACGACCGAAGCGGCCAACAACGCGACCTACAAGATGGCGATCTATACGTTCAACTATTCGGGCACCAGCACCGTCCAATCGCTGACGTCCAATCTGACGACTGCGGGGTCGGCGGCCGGCAACATCAACGTGCTGGAGGTGTACGACAACAATTGGCTGACCTCGACGAACAACAACAGCGACACGGATACCGACTTCAATTCCGCCATGTCGCAATTGAACGGCGTCATGCCGAACCCCGGGACGGGCGCGTCGAACGGCACGCCCCAGGAAGTGCTGTTTCTGGTATCCGACGGCGTCGACGACAAGAATTCGGCAGCATGCTCGCAGCCGCTGAATGGAACACGCTGCCAGCAGCCGTTCGATACGACGTGGTGCACGACGGTGAAGAATCGCGGCATTATGATCGCCGTCCTCTACACCGCGTATCTGCCGTTGCCGACCAACACCTGGTACAACAATTGGATCGCGCCGTTCCAAAGCCAGATCGCCACCAACATGGAAAGCTGCGCGTCGCCGGGGCTCTACTTCTCGATCACTACCGACGGCGACATCACCGCCGCCATGCAGGCGTTGTTCCAGCTGGCGGTGGCCACCGCGCGCCTGACGCATTGATCGGCGATTGATTCGGCCGGCGAACGGCGGGGGGCGCTGCAGCACGCGTTCGCGCCGGCGCCCGCCGCAACCGCACATCAGGAACGACCGTCTACTCGGCGTTTTGCGCCTGCACGGCCCATGTCGTTCCGACATTGCCGAGACTGACGCTGGAGGCGATGGTCGCGGCGTTCATGAACCAGATCGCCACGTTGCCGCTGCTCATCAACCACATGTATGCCGTCACTCGACGTTCGGCCGCCCGGATCAACTCCGGGCGGCCGTTCGCCGATCAAAACTCTCGCCGAAAAAACCTCAACGCGACGCGGGATCGGGCTTTGCGCCGTCGGCCGGCGCCGACGGCGTCGGTACCGGCGCACTCATGGCAGAGCCGCCGGGGACCGGTGCCGGGACCGGGCCGCCCCTCGATGCCGACGGCACCGGCGGAGCAGGTTGCGGCGCACTCATGGCGGAGCCGCCAGGGACCGGCGCCGGAACCGGCCCGCCCTTCGATGCCGACGGCGAGGGAATGGGCGCGGGTGGCTGCGGCCCGCCGGTCGCTGTCGAACCGGGAGGCGGTGGCGGCGTCGGAGGCGCCATCTTGGTGCCGCCCGGCATCGGCGGCCGAGGCGGTTCGGGACCACCGACCGCGGCCTGCCCGGCGGCCGGCGCCGGCGGCGCCGGCGGCGCGACCTTGGAGGGGATCAGTTCGGGAACCGGGCCGCCCTGGGTGCTCGGCATCGGCGGCGCCACGTCCGACTTGGTGGGCATCGGCACCGGCGCCGTTGCCGGCCCCTCGGCAAGCCTGATCTCGGGGACTGGGCCCTGCGAGGGCTTGTCGGCGGGGGTCGGGGGCGCAGGTTGTGCAGCCGTCTTGGTCGGCGACGGCGCCGGCGTTCCGGGCTGGGCCGGTTGATTCGGCGCGTCCTTTGCCATCGTGGGCGCCGCCTTCGGCGCGACCGGCGCCTTCACGCCCGACGGCGCGCCCGCCGTGTCGTTGCGCGTTCCCAGTACCGTCACCACGGTGCGGCCATCGGCGGTCTTGGTGATGAAGAAGTTGTAGCCTTCGAGGACCCGCGAGAGCACGCGTTGCAGCGAGCCCTGGTACGTGCCGCTGAGCTGCTTCTCGAGATTGATCGAGGAGCGGACATGCACGTTGAATTGCTGGCCGAGCGCCGCAAGGATTTCATCGATCGAATTGTTCTGCGTCTCGATGCTGACCGCCTGCGGATTGCCGCTCACCTGGACCGCGGCAAACGCGACGACCGGCCCGAGCGCCAGCGCGGCGGCAAGTGCGGCGACGGTACGTTTGCCGGACCGCCCAGAGCGACCACGGATCGCATCAGGCATCAAAAACTTCATTTTCTATCTCCCGCTGGTAGAGGCAGAGCAACCACCGCAGTCCGGTGATTTTTCTCAAGCACCGCTTCCCGTCCGCTCACCGACTGTAGAATCCAGCCGTCGTGACCCTCGCCGGTTTTGAGGCGGACGATATCATGGGTCGTCGGGTTGGTGAATACCGCATAACCTTCGGCGGCGCCGATGACCACCCCCAAAAGGCTAAGCGAGGGCTGGTCCGGCTCGGGCGGCGGCGCCACCACCGCCTTTACCGGCTCGATCTTTGGCGCAATTGCGGCCGGCATGGGCGGTCGGCGCGACGGCGTAAAGATCGGACGCTCGCGGGTTTCGCGCAGCAGATCGAGCGGGATGCCCCATAGCGGGTTGCCGATCGCAGCGGGCCTCGCCTGCGGCCGTACCGGCGCGACTGGGTCACGGCCCGTCAAGGCGCCCGGGCGGCCCATGTCGTCGTCGCGCGTCTCCAGGTTGCGCGGATCGTTGGCCGCGATCGCGCCATTGGCGATGGTCGCCGCGACGCCGCACGCCACGGCCGCCACGCCGATGAGGCTGCGGCGCAAGGTCATTTGCTGCCCCGCCATTGGCCCGATACGCCCAGCAGCACGCGCATGCGGCTGGTTTCGACGCCGACCGTCGGCGCATCGACCACAAGCTGATCGATGAACAGGAACGGCATCCCGGCCTCGACGTCGTAGAGCAGCTGCTGCAGCGCCGGCTGCTCCATCTCGCAGCTCACCACCAGCCCGATCCAGCCATCCTTGGAGTTGGCCTTTTGCAAATCGACCTGCGAGGACAGCACGCTGCCGCCGACCTTGAGCACCGCCGCGGCGACCCGTTGCAGCAGCGCCGCGCCGGCGACGTTGACCGTCTGGCCCTGCAGGAAGGGCGAGCCGGCCGGCGCGGTGCCGAACGGCGCGCCGTCCTCCTTGCGGGCGAACAGCGAGCGGCCTTCGAGCTGCGCCAGCATGGTCTCGGCAGCCGCCACGGTGGCGCGGCGCTCGCCCATCCCCGAGATCGCCATCCACGTCATGACGATCGAGGCGACGATGATCGCGACATAGAGCGCGACCGCCGCCGGGCGCTGCATCGAGATCCAGCTTGACCAGAAACCGCTCATGGCGTCACCGAGAACACCGGCTCGATGCGCGCTTCGATGTTGAAGCGGTCGCCGGTGTCGGACTGCGAACGGGTGATCGGAGCGAAGAAGGTCGCCTGCGTGAACTGCTTGGTCTGCTCGATCAGCCGGATCAGGCCCGGCGCGTCGTGGGTGATCCCGGTGAGCCGCAGCTTGTCGGCTTCGATGCGCATTTCGGTGACGTAAGTGTGGTCGGGCAGGATCTTCGAGAGCACTTCGAGCGCAATGACGGCCGAAGGCGATTCATTCTTGCGCTGCGCCAGCGCGCGTTCGGCCGCCGTCAACGGATCGTCGGGCACATTGCGCGCGGTGAGCGCGGCGGCGCGCCGCGCCGCGATGCGCCGCGCCAGCTCGTCCTGGCGGGTTTCCAGCTGGCTGTCGATGATGGTGGCCGCGATGGTGGCGGTTGCGGCGATCAAACAGAACGCCGCCAGGCCGGCGAGCAGGACGCGGCGCGCCATGCGCATGCCGAGGATGCCGGCGACATTCTCTTCCATGACGGTGATCGACGGCGCTTCAGGCGCAGCATCCGGCGCGCGGGCCGCGATGGTGACGGCGTGGGCGCCGCGCCCGGCAAAGGCCGCCATCAGCGGCGTGAGCATCGCCTTCGCGGTCGCCGCGACGGTCACGACGATGCGGCCCGAGCCGGCATCGACCGGCGGGCTGAAGCCGAATGCCGCGTGCTCCGCGTTCCACGGCGTCAGCCGATCGATCTGCGCGCGCACCACGCCTTCCAGGAACTCGCCGGCGCGCACCGGCAGGTCGAGCGGCTTGAAGACGAACCGGTCGGGCCGCAGCGTCAATTCGACCCGGCTGCCGCGCAACGCCGCCTCGACCGGCGGCGGCAGCTGATCGACGAACGCGCCGCCCTCGAGGCGAAGCTCGACGCCGCGCAAGGCCGCGGAGTCGCTCTTGTCGGAGCCGACCGCGGTGAAGCGGCCTTGCTCGCCTTCGACCAGCCGCACGGTCCGCGGCGTCACGATGCGGGCCACGACCGAGATCATGGCCTCGGCGACCCGATCCAACCAGCGCCAGAAGCCGTTCTTGGCCGTCTCGATCGCCGTCATCGCACCGAAAGCTCCTCGTCGCGCCAGGACAGCACCCGATAGGGCTGGGTGTCCTTGTCCAACACCAGCACCACGGCCTGCGAGCGGATGCGGCGGCTCGAGGGAAACTGCACGTCAACCGTGACCCGGTTGGTGGCGCCGGGCTGCAGGCTGACATAGTTCGCCGCGATGCCGAGTTGCGCCCGCAACACGTCCTGGGGAGCGCCGCCGCGCTCGGCCAGGAGCTGCTGCAGGAGCGCGGGCGTCAATCCCGGCAAGGCCGACAGTACTTCGGGCGCTGCGCTGAGCACATTGATCTCCGAGCGCCCACTATAGACCGTCAAATATGGCAGGGCGCGGTCAACCAGCCACGGCGGCAGGCCGACCAGCAGGCCGAGCTCATTGACATGCTGGAACGGTCCATGGCGGGGGCCGTAGGCTTTGCCGGCGCCTTGATAAATCCCGGCTTCGCTGTCGGCCGCGCCGCCCGCGCCGCCGGCGCCGGCGATGGCGCCGCCGCCGGTGGTGAGCGGCGTGCGCCACCCCACGATGCGATCGGCGAACTCCAGCGCGGATTGGCGCGGCGCTCCGAGACCGAGGAACAAGCCGGCGATAACTTCCCGCGGCGCAAAATTCAAATCGATGCGTCCATTCTCACAACTGAATTCGACGGCGACGACGGCGCTGCCTTCGCGAAAGCTGAACTGGCCTTGCACCGGGCGGCGGTCAGGTATCGCGGTCAGGCGATAGACCGCAAGCTCGACGCCTGCCACCGCCAGGGCCTGGGCCTGGAGCCGCTCGTTGTGATCGACGAAAGCCACCGCGGCCTGGTTCAGATAGAGCGAATAGATCACCGCAAGCGTCGCCAGCGCGCCGAGAATCCAAAGCACCGCGACCAGGATGAAGCCGTCGCGGTGCGGGTCGCGGCGGCGCGGCTTGAAAGCGCGCATGTCACTGGCCCCCGAGCATGCCGTTGCCTTGCGACCCGCTCGAACTTGCCTGGCCTGCCAGGACCGGGCACTCGGCGACCGATTTCGCCCAGGTGCAGTGCGCCGGCAGCTCGGCGTGAATGATGGTGCTGGTCGATACCGCCAACGTCTCCGAGGTGGCGAGATCGCGCAATCTCACGCGCACCGCGCGCGGCAGTTGGGACTTCCCGTGCCAGGTCGGCTGCCAGACCCGATCGGGGCCCGAATAGGAGAAGGAGAGGCGCAGCGGCGCGCGGATGATGGACACCGGATTGGTGAAGAGCATCGCCTCGGCGTCGCGCGCGCCGCCCATGCCCGGTGAAAACGGCGCCGTGCTGCGCGCCACGACCGGGCCGCGGTCATCGGTCGTCTCCGCGATCCGCACCACTTCGAGACCGGTAACGGCGTTGGGGCTGAGCGTGGTGCGCACGAACACGACGGCGAGCTCGCCGCCGTCGAAGATCGGCGCGTCGACACTCGCACCGGAGGCGTCGACGCCGGTTCCGGCGGTGACGTCCTCGGCCGCGGCGATGTCGGCGATCAGGCGGTCCAGGCCGACGCCGAGCGCCTCGATGCGCTGCAGCCGCGCTACGCCGCGATCCCAGCTCGGCATCCACTGCGCGGTCACGGTCGCGAGCGCGGTCAGGATGAGGCCCATCAAGAGCGTCGCCAACAGCGCCTCGACCAGCGTGAAGCCGGCGTTCCCCGACGAAGCGGCTTCCCGGCTCATTTGCTGCTTCCCTGGCCGGGACGCAGACGAACCGTGTCGATGCGCAAGAGCTCTCCGGTCGGCGACTGCACGCGCAGCACGAGCGCCTCCGGAACCCACGGCGTGGCCCGTCGCGGCTCGACGAAATCGGCCTCGAACGGCATGACGTCGAGACGCCAGCGGTGATAGCCGAGCTCGCCCGTCGTATCGCCGGGCACGAGCTGCGCGCGATCGGGCAGGCCGGTGATGAGCGAGCGTGTGGTCTCCACCAGCGCCAGGCGGCTGTCGAGGCTTCGGGTCGCGCGAATATTGGCGCTCACCAGCGCCCCAATGGCGGCGAGCGCGGTCGCGACCACGGCGAGCGCGACCAGCGACTCGATCAGAGTGAAGCCGGCGTCGTCGCGGTTGTTGTCGGGTTCAATTGACCGGAACAACCTCTGCCCCTCCGGTCAGCCAATTCACCTTGATCTGGAAACCCGAGCCGACGCGCGTCAAGGCGATGACGCCGCCGCACGACATGCCGGATGCGAGGTGGACGATGGTGGCGCCGGCGGCGCGCTCGCGGCAGCGGGCGGCGAGGACGGCCTCGACCGTCACATCGGCAGGAAGCCGCACCGCCCAGCCGGTCGCCCCCGAGCGGATGATTCGCGACGGCGCATCGATCGCGGTGGCGACGTCGCGATGCTGCCGCCGCGCATAGTCCTGGTCGGCATTGAGCAAGGCGGCGGTCTCGACCGCGTAGCCCTCGAGCCGCGGCCGCGAGGTCTCGCGCGGAATCGCCGGCAGCACGATGGCCGCCAGCATCGCCACGATGGCGAGCACGCAGATGACCTCGATCAAGGTGAATCCGGCCGAGCCGTCCGCCTCATCGGGTCCAGCTGTCAATATCGCTCGCGGTTCCCGTTCCACCTTCCTGCCCATCAGATCCAAAAGAGACAATGTCGTAGGCGCCATGCTCTCCGGGCGAGCGATAGGCGTAGGGATTGCCCCATGGATCGGCGGGCACGAGGCCGCCTTTCAGATAGGGACCGTTCCAGGCCGGAATATTGCCCGGCCGCTGCACCAGCGCGGCAAGGCCTTCCGAACTGTTCGGGTAACGCCCGGAATCGAGAAAGAACAGGTCGAGCGCGCTGCCGAGGCTTGCGATCTGGATCTTTGCCGCCTTGGTCTTGGATTCGCCGAGGTAGTTGAGGACGCGCGGCGCGACCAGCGCCATGATGAGGCCAATGATGGTGATCACCACCAGCATTTCGACGAGCGTAAATCCGGCTTCGGCGCTTTGTCGCAGACGCGAACGCCGGCGCCGCGGCGTCACGGTTTTCAACCTGACCATGTGCTCACCCTCATTCACCCAACGAGTTGGGTCACCGACAGCAAGGACGTCATGACGGAAACTATCAATCCTCCGACGACAATGCTGATCGCGATAATCGCAGCCGGGCCGGCAATGCCAACGATCCGGTCCAGGCTGCGCTGGAGCTTTGCCTCGTAGAAGTCGGCAATGCGGCTGCTCAAATGCGCGAGCTGCCCCGTCTCCTCACCCAGTCTTAGCATTCTCACGGCCATCGACGGAAGAGCCTCCGCGTCGGCCAGTGCATCAGAGAGCTTGCCGCCGTGCCGGACGCGTTCCGCAACCTGCGTCCAGGCCGCCGGCCGGCCGCGCTGATCCATCATGTCGACCAGGATCCGCAAGGCCGCCGAAAGCGTCATTCCACTTGAGAGCAGTACGCCGAGATTACGGCAGAATAAGGCGGCGGTATGGAAGATCAGGAGCGATTTCACTATCGGCAGCCGCGCGTAGTTTCGTCGCACCGAGCGCCGCACCTCCGGCCGCCGCGCCAACAGCCATCCCAGCATCAGCGCGATGGCGATGGTCGCGAAGATGACGTCGCTCTGATGGCGCACCAGGTCGGAAAGACCGAGGAACACCACGACGATCGAATCGAGCTTGGCGCCGAAGTCGCGCAGCACGCCGGCGAATTGCGGCAGCACGAACAGCAGGAAGAACAGCAGAACCGATCCCGCGGCACAGAGCACGAAGACCGGATAGCGCGTCGCCTCGGAGAGCTTGCGGCGGATCGCTTCGCCGCGCTGGCGCTCGGCCGCGAGCATTTCGAGGATGTTGTCGAGCGTGCCGGACGCCTCGCCGACGCGCACCAGCGCGACATAGATCGGCGGAAAAATCGTCGGATGGCGCGAAACGCCTTCGGCCAGGCTGTCGCCGCTCAGGATGCTGGCGCGGATCTTGGCGACGATCGGGCGCAGCCGGCCGATATCCATGTCGGTCGCAAGGAGATCCAGGGCGGCATCGATCCGGGCGCCGGCCTTGAGCAGCAGCGCGAGGTCGCGGGTGAACGTGGTGACGTCCTCGGGGCTGGGCTTGGTGAGAATATCGAGCGTGAAGCGCGAGCCGGCCCCGGCCTCGCGTTCGCTGACGGTGTCGATCGGAACCAGGCCCAGATATTCGACTTGGCGGACCACTTCGGCCGAGCTCGCGGCCGCGATCGAGCCGCTGACGATGTCGCCGCCTTGCGTCAGAGCCCGGTAGCGGAAGTTCGGCACGGCGTCACCGCAGCGCGACGACGCGCAGCGCCTCGGCCGGCGACGTGGTCCCGGCCCGGCATTTGGCGACCGCGTCGTCCAGCATGGTCGTCATTCCGTTGCGCAGCGCTGCGTCCTCGATCTGGCCCGCATTGCTGTGCTTGCCGATCAGGCTGCGGACCTCCTCGTTCAACTCGACGATCTCGAACACGCCGTTGCGGCCGCGGTAGCCGCTGCCGCCGCAGCGATCGCAGCCGACCGGATCGTGCACGGTGTCGCCGGCCTTGAAGCCGAGCGCGGGATAGCGCGGGTCGGCGGCGAGATCGGCCGGCTCGAGATGGCGCGGCCGCTTGCAGCGGTCGCAGAGAATCCGGGTCAGGCGTTGCGCGATCACACCGCGCAGCGTCGAGGCCAGAAGAAAACCTTCGACGCCGAGATCGAGCAGGCGCGGGATGGCCGAGGCGGCGGTCTCGGTGTGCAGCGTGGTGAGCACAAGATGGCCGGTGAGCGCCGCGTGAATGGCGATATGGGCGGTCTCGGGGTCGCGAATTTCGCCGACCATGATCACGTCGGGGTCGTGACGCAGGAATGCGCGCAGCGCCGTCGCGAAGGTCAGGCCGATCGCCGGCTTCACCTGGGACTGGTTGATGCCGTGGATCTCGTATTCCACCGGGTCTTCGATGGTCAGGATCTTGCGCGATGTGTCGTTGAGAATGCTCAGCATGGTGGCGAGCGTCGTGGTCTTGCCGCTGCCGGTCGGGCCGGTGATGACGATCATGCCGTGCGGCAAAGCGAGCAGCCGGGTGACCCTGGTCTCGTCGGCGTTCGCCATGCCGAGCTTGGCGATGTCGAGCAGGCCGCGATCCTTCGGCAGCAGGCGCATCACGGCGGCTTCGCCGTGCTGGGTCGGCATCGTGGCGACGCGGATATCGACCTCGAAGCCGCCGATGTTCTGGCGCGCCGCGCCGTCCTGCGGCAGGCGGCGCTCGGCGATATTGAGGCCGGCCAGAATCTTGACGCGCGAGATGATCGCCTGCGGTACGGCGCGCGCCGGCGTCTGGATCGTGCGCAGCACGCCGTCGACCCGCATCCGCACGATGAGGCCGGACTGGAACGGCTCGAGATGAATATCGGTCGCGCGCAGCTCGACCGCGCGCTCGAGCAGGTCGTTGACGGCGCGCACCACCGGGGCGCCGCTGGCGAGGTCGCGCAGGCTCTCGATGTCGTCGTCGGCGCGCGCCTGCGCGGCGTCGCCGGCCTCCGCCGCGGCGCTGTGATCGTCGAGCCGAGAGGCGAGCACCGTCGCCAGGTCCTCGAACGAGGCGACCGCGACTTCAAGCTTGTCGCCGAGCACGATCTCCGCGGCCCGCACAGCGGCCGCGTCGGTCGGATCGGCAACCACGAGGCGGGCGCTGCCGGTCGGCGTCGAATGCGGGAAAATGATCGATTCCCGGAGAAACCGCGGTGAGAACCGGTCGGCGAGCGAGGGCGCGACCATCAGTTCGGCAAGGCCCACTCGCGGCAGCGCAAAGTAGCGCGCCACCTGGTCGGCGAACTCGTTCGCCGACATTTCCAGGGTCTGCCACAATTTTTGCAGCGGCTTGCCGCTGCGGCGCAATTCGGCAAGATTGAGGCGGGCGGAACTATCCCCGCGGCCTTTGAGCAGATGATTGTAAAACCCCTGCAAGCTGTCGCCGGCGGCAGGCTGGAGCCAGTCGCCGGTGTCAATTTCCGCCTTAATCTGCGCTTTGTTCGAGAATATCTCGTTCATAGACGGCCTGTTCAAAGGGTCGCTTGTTCCTTGACGGGGCTATTATATCATCCCTAAACTTGCCGCCGGCGGGGAAAAGCGGGTCGGGAAGTGGCTTAAATTGTAGTTCGGTGGTGCGAGCGTGGTCAATCTTCGCCGAGGACTCGGTGCTTGCTTGGCGGCCGGATCGGTCGTTGCCTTGCTCACCGGCTGTGATCCGGTGTCGCTGACCGAACAGCGCCCGAAACTGCCCGATCCCTTCGACAACGTCCAGAACACCGATCTGTCGCCGCACTCACCGCAAGAGATCCCGTCGTCGACCGTGCCGGGCAAACGCACGGGGCCAGAGAGCTTCTACGGTCGCGAGGCCAAGCTTGATGCTGCGCCTTCAACAGGCGAGCCGGCGGCGACCGGCGACGGCTATGAGCTGAACTTCGAGAACGCGGCCGTGACGACGGTCGCCAAGGTCGTCCTCGGCGACATTCTCGGCGTCGGCTACACCATCGATCCGCGCGTGCAGGGTACTGTGACGATCGCGTCGGGCCGGCCGGTACCCAAGGCCGACCTCGTCCTGGTCCTCGAAAATGCGCTGCGCATGAGCAACGTCGTCCTGGTCTCGGACAAAGCCGGCGGCTTTCGGCTCATTCCCTCAGGCGACGCGCAAGGCAGCGGCCGCACCAGTTCCTCCGAGCAAGCGGCGGCCGGCTACGGCATCAGCGTCGTGCCGCTGCGCTACACTTCGGCGCAAGCCATCCTCAAGTTGCTCGACAGCTTCGCCTTCAAGCCCGGCATGGCACGCGCCGACACCGGTCATAACATCATCCTGATCCAGGGCAGCGGTCCCGAGCGGGATTCCGCGGTCGAAGCCATCATGAGTTTCGACGTCGACTGGATGCGCGGCCAGTCGGTCGGTATCTATCCGATCCAGAACGCCACGCCCGAAGCGGTCATCAAGGAACTCGAAAAGATCATGGAGACCGGCGACACCGGTCTCAACCACGACCTCGTCACCCTGCAGCCGATCGCGCGGCTCAATGCGGTCCTCGTGGTCACACGCAAGCCGAACCTGTTGAAAACGGCCGCCACCTGGATCACGCGGCTCGACAAGACCGACAATGCCGGCGCCCAGGTGCGGGTCTACCGCTTGCGTTATGGCGACGCCCGCCAGGTCTCCAAGGTGCTCAATGACCTGTTCGGCACGCGCTCCTCTGGGCTCGATTCCGCGGTGAACCAGCTCGCGCCGGGCGGCGGCGTGGCGACGACGTCGAGCCTGACCGGCGGCGCCGGCGGCACTTCCCCGTTCGGTCAGACGGGCGGCGGTCTCGGCGGCGGCGGCGGCGGCGGCGGCATCGGTTCGACCATCGGCGGCGCCTCCGGCCTCGGCGGCAACAACCAGTCGGGCGGCCTCGGCGGCAGCTCAACCCTCGGCTCTGCGGGCGGCCTCGGCTCGACGTCGGGGGGCATCGGCGGTAGCTCCGGCGGCATCGGCGGGAACTCCGGCGGCATCGGCGGCATCGGCGGTACCGGCGGCGGAACGGGCTTGGGCCAGCGCGGCGGTCTGGGCGGCGCCAATCAGACGACCGCAATCTCGCTCCCCGGCGTGCGCATCGCCGCCGACGTGGTCAACAACTCGCTGGTGATTTTCGCCAATCAGGAGAACTACCGGCTCATCGAGTCGACGCTCGCCCAGCTTGATCGCCCGCAATTGCAGGTGGCGATCCATGCGACCATCGCCGAGGTCACGCTCAACAACGACCTGCAATATGGCGTCGAGTACTACATCCAGGGCAACTCGGCCGCGTTCGGGCTGACGACCGGCATCGCCCAGACGGCGCTGAGCGCCGTGCTGCCCGGCTCCAATCTTCTGCTCGGGCCGGCGGCCAATCCGCGCGTCGTCATCAATGCACTACGCAACGTCACCGACGTGAAGGTGCTGTCCTCGCCCTCGGTCGTCGTGCTCGACAACGAGGTCGCGCAACTGCAGGTCGGCGATCAGGTGCCGGTTTCGACCGGCAGCGCCGCGGTGCTCACCAATCCGAACACGCCGCTCATCAATACCATCAGCTATATCAATACCGGCGTCATCCTGGCGGTCAGTCCGCGCGTCAACATCAATGGCAACGTGGTGCTCGAGGTCGAGCAGCAGATCAGCAACGTGGCCAACAACGCCGCCGCGCTGACGCTGACGCCAACCGTCACGCAGCGCATGATCAAGAGTTCGATCGCGGTCGCGAGCGGCCAGACGGTGCTGCTCGGCGGCTTGATCACCGAGACGCAGCAGCGCAGCCGCAGCGGTATTCCGGTGCTCGAGGAAATCCCGCTGCTCGGCGAGGCGTTCTCGAGCAACGACCGCTCGACGGCGCGCACCGAGCTGATCATCTTCATCGAGCCGCAGATCATTCGCGACGGCGTCGACGCCGCCAAGGTCGCCCAGGAGCTGCGGGCCAAATTGCGCGGCTCGGCCGAGGCCTCCTTCCCGCCCGGACCTTCGCTGCGCGGCGACCCGCAATTTGTCCGATGAGCGTTGCGCAGCGGCGAGCATGGCGGCCGCCGGCCTGCTGCTCGTAGCGTAGCGGCGCAGCGAACACAGCGCGGCGGTCGCGCCGGCCCTTTTCGCAGATGTCTTTTCCGCAGATGTCTTTTCCCTCCATGTCTTTTCCCTCCATGTCTTCCGCCCCCTGGTCTTATGCGGCTTGGGGCGTGGCTGCGCTGTGCGCCGTCGTTGCCAGCATCCTGGTGGAGCCCGGTCTCCTCGGTGTGCTGGGTGGCGCGCTGGCCGTCGTCATGATCGCGATCGCGGCGATCGACGCGCGGCGCTTCGTGATCCCCAACGAGCTGGTGCTGGCCGGCCTGCTGCTGGGTCTGGTCGCGGCGGCGATCGATCGATCGGATCTCATGACGACGGCGCTCCTCGGCGCGGCCGGGCGCGGCGTCGTGCTGGCGCTGGCATTTTGGGCATTCCGGACGGCGTATCGGCGCCTGCGCGGGCGCGAAGGCATCGGACTTGGCGATGTCAAGCTCGCCGCCGTCGCCGGCACCTGGCTCGGCTGGACCGCGGCCGCGGTCGCCGTCGACATCGCCGCGCTGTCGGCGCTCGCCGCCGTCCTGGTTCAGGCGTTTCGCGGGCGGCGGGTCTCGGCCAAGACGCCGGTACCATTCGGCCTGTTCTTCGCGCCCGCGATCTGGATCGCGTGGCTGTTTGCCGCGCTGAGCACGCGCCTGATCGGCTGACGGCGCCCGCACGTCGCCTTGCGGTTGCGGTTGCGGAAATCAACAACGCGAGCCGTCGTCTTCCGCGGTGAACGCCATCTGGGCGAACTGCATCCAGTCAAAATATATTCGAATCGAAACGTCGCGCGAACCGCGCAGTCATGCATTAGACTTAAAGCCGCGCACACTCGCGCGACGAATCACGGGGGAGGCACTGATGGGCAGAACTGTTGCCACTGGACTGACGCTGATCGCAAGCATCATCGCCGTCGCATTGGCGACGTTCGCCGCTCAGGCGCAGCAGGCTCCGATCAAGGCCACGCCGCCGCTGTCTGCCCCCCGAGCCGAGTACTACCGGCAGAATCCGCAGCAATACCAGCGATTGCTCGATCGCCTGGCGGAAACCGGGCGACAAGCCGCCTCGGCCCGGCAGGCGGCGCCGCAGGCGGTGCCCGGCACCCCCGGCACCTGGGCGAACCTGACGCACTCTCCCGGCGTCAGCGTCTTGCAAAATCCGCGGTTGATGACCGACGGCACGGTGCTGGCGCAGGACGAATGCGCTTCCGACTGGTGGAAGCTGACGCCCGACATCACCGGCAGCTATCTCAACGGCACCTGGACGCAGATCGCCTCGCTGCCGAGCGGCTACTTTCCCTTGTTCTACGGTTCCGGCGTGCTGCCGGACGGACGCCTCATCATCGTGGGCGGCGAATACAACAACATCAACGGAACCTGCGGCGGCGCGGTCTGGACCAACAAGAGCGCCATCTACGATCCGGTCGCCAATACCTGGACGGCAGTGACCGTGCCAGCCGGCTGGACGGAGGTCGGCGATGCCGCCGGCATCGTCCTCCCCAACGGCACCTACATGCAGTCCGAATGCTGCAGCTTTCCATTCCAGGCGGGGTTGCTGAACCCTACCACTCTGACCTGGACGATCACCGGCACCAGCAAGGCCGATTCCTACGACGAAGAGGGATTTGCCTTGCTGCAGAACGGCACCGTGCTGGACGTTAATGCCTACACGTCCACCGGAACCTGCGGCAAGAATTCCGAGACCTACAATCCCGGCACCGGCGCCTGGTCGTCGGCCGGCAATACCGTCGACCAGGAGGCGGATTGCAGCGGCGAGAAAAGTTACGAGCTCGGCCCGCTGGTGCTGCGGCAGAATGGGACCGCCGTGATCTTCCCCGGCATCACCACCGGCGTCGGAAACGCGGACGTTTATACCGTCGGCACCGGCTGGGCGTCGGGCACGCTCATGCCCTCGGTGTGCGGACCCAGCAACAACCTGCAGTGCACGCTCGCCGACGCTCCGGCGGCGGTGCTGCCGGACGGCAATATCCTGTTCGCCGTAAGCCCCAGCAACTGGACCTCGCAGGAGCAGTTCCCCGACACGTCGGATTTCTTCGAAATGAACTCGGCCGGCACCCTGACGCAAACGGGGAATACCGGCGATTCGACATGCTTCGGCGCCTATACGCACAACTTCCTGGTGCTGCCGACCGGCGAAGTCCTGGACCTGAGCCAGTGCGCCAACATGCAGATCTATACGCCGCTCGCGGGCAGCTACCTGGCGGCCTGGCAGCCGGTCGTCACCTCGGTGCCGAACTGCGTCTCGCCGAGCGGCACCTATGTGGCGAGCGGCACGCAGCTCAACGGGCTCACCGAGGGGTCGTATTACGGCGATGACGTGCAGGCCGCGGTCAATTTTCCGATCATCAAGATCGTCAACAACAGCAGCGGCCACGTCTTCTTCGCCAAGACCTTCAATCACAGCACCAGGTCGATCGCGCCGGGCGTGGCGGTGATGACGAGCTTCACGGTGGCGAGCGCCACCGAAACCGGCGCCAGCAAGCTCTATGACGTCGGCGCCGGCATTCCGTCGGCCGGCACGGCGATCACGGTGAGCAATTCGTGCTCGGGCACGGCGCTCGCCGACAGCCACGACTTCAACGGCGACACCAAGAGCGACGTCCTGTTCCGCAACGGCAACACCATCGGGATGTGGCTGATGAACGCCAGCGCGGTGCTCAGCTCCGGCAGCGTCGCCACCGTGACCTCGGCCTATGCGGTGGTCGGCGCGCGCGATTTCAACGGCGACGGCAAGGCCGACCTCTTGTGGCGCGACACCAGCGGCAACGTCTACATGTGGTTCATGAACGGCCTGGCGATGTCGTCGTCGGCGACCGTCGGCAACGTGCCGAACATATGGTCGATCAAGGGCACCGGCGACATGAACGGCGACGGCAAGGGCGACATCCTGTGGCAGGACTCCTCGGGCGACCTTGCGATCTGGTTCATGAACGCCGGCACGGTGAGTTCGTCGGCGTCGATCGGCACGGTGGCGCCGAGCACCAACTGGACCATCCTGGGCGACACCACGGGCGGCATCCTGTGGCAGAACACGGCGACCGGCGCGTTGGCGGTGTGGAAGGTGAACAACACCACGGTGACGTCGAGCGCGCTGGGCTCGGTGAGCAGCAACTGGGTGGTGCAGGGCATCGGCGACTTCAACGACGACGGCATTCCCGACATCCTGTTCCGGGATTCGACGAGCGGTACGGTCGCGATCTGGTTCCTCAACAGCAGCGGCGCGGTCGGATCGTCGGCGAGCGTCGCGGCGGTCTCGCCTGCGGCGGGCTGGACCATCCTGCAGACCGGCGACTTCAATGGCGACGGCAAGAGCGACATCCTGTGGACCGACGGCAGCGGCAACCTGGCGATCTGGTTCATGAACAGCGCGACGATCAGCTCGAGCTCCGGGATCGGCAA